>OBUZ01000013.1_pt1 | contig 211181 bp, 175 predicted proteins | sample 1494961 | NCBI WGS metagenome assembly OBUZ01 (sample SAMEA2579939, study PRJEB22360) | human gut metagenome | biome: human gut; feature: human-associated habitat; material: faeces | place: Denmark | collected 2008/2010
TCTCACCCTGACTCTCTATATACTGATGGATTGTTTCAACAGGTGCTATATTTCATAACCAGAATCAAACAAAAACACTGAATGAGAATTATTATCTAAACTCATTATGTACACTCACTTATTGCTTATTTCGACCGTCCAAATTTCAAGAGCATATTGTTCTTTTTCTATTATAATATATTTATTGTATCAGAACAAGTGTTTTTGCGATTTTTTATGAATTTGAGCAGACATGCTCGAATGTGCAATTCATCCCATCACCTATAGGACGCCACTGAAAAAGTCTTTATTTTGCATAAAGCAGTACAATATAAAGTGTTTTTATTTGTTTTAATCTACTATATAATGTGTATAAAAATAGTTTTTCAGTGGCGTCCCTATAGAGGTGAGGGAATTCTTGCTACGGTTGTTAAATTTTATTTTCAGCAAATTCAGTCAAACAAAAAATCTCTTTATATTGACTCTATTCTTCACTTTCTTTATTCCAAGTCATTCATAATTTCATTTTAAGATGACCGTAATTCTGCTTTTCTTGTTTTAAGTCATTCATATTCTCTTCTATACATGACTGTAATTGTACTTTTTTCGTTTCAGGTCATTTTCATCGGTTTCTTAAGATGACCGTAATTATACTTTTTTCGTTTCAGGTCATTTATATTCCTATTTTCAAATGAACATAATAGATGAATTGAAATTTATAGTCATTATTTTTTCTTGTCTTATCACAAAACCAGTGCAATTATGTCTTTTTTTCAGCAGGAGAATATATCGGTCTTTTTTACTTTGTCATAAAATCAAACACGCTCTAACATAATCCGCAGAATTTCTTTGTCTGTTTCTTTCATTCCTTCTTTGCCGATCTGTCCTACACAGCTGATGGTTTCGCCGGCTTCTTCCTTGAGGATTCCGGTATATGGCGCATAGGACTGACCGTTCATAGCAAGGTGATGTGCCAGGAATGCAGCATCAAGGCTGGCGGCGATTTTCGCTGCACAGGATATTTTCGCTCCATCACAGATGATTCCCGGAATATTGGCAAGAGTATTCTCTATGGTCTTCTTGATCACTGAAAGTTCGCCACCTCCCATGTAGGTAATCCCCGCACCGGCTGCACAGGATGCGGATACCGCACCGCAAAATGCGGAAAGTTTACCGATATACTGTTTCTGGTATACAGTTAAGAGATTAGAAAATACCAGTGCGCGGTAAAGTACATAGTCCGGAAGTTCCATTTCTCTGGCATACACGATCAGTGGTACGGAACAGGCAATCCCCTGGTTTCCACTGCCTGAGTTGATGACTACCGGCATATCGCATCCGCCCATTCTGGCTTCGGAAGCTGCGGCTGTGAGGCTGCGCATTTTGGTAAGCATATCATTGGAATAGGTTTCGCGTATTATCCGGCCGATTCCAAGACCGTATTTACCAGTCATTCCTTCATGAGCGATTGCCATATTGCTGCGGATCTGATTTTCTATCATTTCTTTGACATCATCAATTTCTACAGTATCTGCAAATGTTTTAATGTCTTCCAGATTGAGCAGAGTTCTGTCTGCTGCAGCCGGAGTTTCACCGGATTTATGATCTGAATCCAGCAGGACTTCCTGGTTCTTTACGATCTTTGTTACATTTATATGATCGTATTTGATCTCCAGACTTACTGTGTCATCCCCTGCCTGCATTTCTATGATAAAGTGCAGGACTACCGGGGAGTCCAGAAGTTCTACTTTGCATATCTTTTTATCCAAAAGTTCACGACATCTCTTTCTTTCAAATTCATTTACATTCGAAAGAACTTCCATGTTCAGGGATGCGTTTCCGGCTACTGCACCGAGAACTACACCTGCTTCAATTCCAGTCAATCCGCCGGAGTTTGGAATGATAACACAACGGACATTTTTTATAATGTTTCCACTGCATTTTGCAGTGATATGTTCCGGTTCTTTTCCCAAAACTTCTCGTGCTCTGGCTGCTCCATATGCCAGCGCGATCGGTTCTGTACACCCCATTGCAGGAACCATTTCTTCCTTCAGGATTCCTATATAACTCTCATATATCCTTTCATCTAACATTGTGCTGATGTCTCCTGTTCATTTTAATTAATACATATGATGTTATCCACGAATTGCTCCGCTGCAAAGCAGCTCCCGCAATCTTCTGCATATTTAAGTATGACATAATACTATCAGAATGTCCAGAAAGAATCAGCTAAGATCTGCTTCGTAATCCTTTAATTCTCCGGATGCCGTTATTGATAAACAATAAACCTGACGTATACTATGAATGCTATTCTGTAAGATTTCCGCTGAAAAACTGTCTGATAATATAATCTGAAACACTTTCTCAAATCTGTGGTTTGCTTCCTGTAAAATATTGTCAGCAACTGTTTCTGTTCGCACATTACTATTGAACCGCAACCGGGAAAGTTCTATAATGAGTTCCGACATCAGAAATCGAGGAAATACAATATTCCCGATGACGGACATTTTTAAGAATACGAGGTGGATATTTATGAATATCAGCATACTGCTCATGGAACAGATCATTCAATTGTTTCTTATGATCTTCATGGGATATTTGATCGTGAAAGTTGGGCTTGTAAAAGATGAAGACAGCAAGGTTTTATCCAAAATCATTCTCTATCTAATCATTCCCTGTGTAATCATCAATGCTTTTCAGGTAGATTACACGATGGATACTGTAAAGGGATTACTGCTTGCTCTGGCTGCATCTGTCATGACCCAGGTTCTTCTCCTGATCATTATCTCCATAGCCGGAAAGCTTTTACATCTGAATGAAGTAGAAATTGCTTCTGTTTATTATTCTAATTCAGGAAATTTGATCGTACCCATTGTGACCTTTATTCTTGGACAGGACTGGGTTTTATATGGATGTGTTTTTATGAGTGTGCAGCTTATCTTTCTGTGGACACACTGCAAAAAGATTATCAGCCGGGAATCTTCCTACGACTGGAAAAAGATTGTGTTAAATATTAACATGATTTCTATTTTCATCGGTGTTGTACTTTTTTTCGCAAAAATCCATTTGCCGGAGATCATCAATAATACTCTTGGCTCAGTGGGCAGCATGATAGGACCGGCCAGTATGATCGTAACCGGTATGCTGTTTGCAGGAATGAATCTGAAACAGATTTTTGCTGACAAAAGAGTATATTTTGTATCATTTCTTCGTCTGATTGCAGTGCCTTTGCTTGCACTTGTAATGATTAAGATCAGCCATCTGGCTATGTTCTCTGCAGACGGAAATAAAATCATGCTTATTGTCTTTCTGGCGATCATCACACCGTCTGCTTCCACAATAACCCAGATGTGCCAGGTATACGGAAATGATTCACGTTATGCCAGTGCCATCAATGTCATGACTACACTGTTCTCGATTATTACAATGCCGCTGATGGTAATGTTATTTGAAGCAGTTATATAAAACAATTACCTGCACATGAAAAAAGAAAGGAAATTACAATGAATATTACTGTTTATCTTGGAGCTTTGGAGGGGAATGATCCGGCACTTGGTGATGCAATCCGGGAACTTGGTACATGGATTGGAGAAAGTGGAAATTCTCTGATATATGGCGGATCGAAGTCCGGTCTTATGGGACAGATAGCAGAAAGTGTGCTGAATGCCGGAGGAAAAGTAACAGGCGTGGAACCACAGTTTTTTATAGATTCTGAACTGCAGTATGATGAGATCACAGAACTGATTGTCACAAAAGATATGGCTGAAAGAAAAGCAAAAATGATTGAACTAGGTGATGCATTTATTGCATTTCCAGGAGGCACCGGTACTCTGGAAGAAATCACAGAAGTTATGTCCATGGTTTCCTTAAAACACCTTAATGCCCCCTGTATTCTGTATAACCTGAATGGATATTATGACAGCCTGAAACAGCTTCTTGACCATATGATCAAGATGGGGCTGTCCTCCTCCAGACGGCAGGAGGGAATTTATTTCGCTGATGATCTGGAAGATATTAAAGCACTTCTGGCTACAATAACTAAGTAAAATTCAGGTTGTAAACAATTGTCAAGCGCCCCCGGGGGATATTTACCTATTCATATATTGCATAGTTCATACTACTTTTTTCATGGTCTGAAATCCCCCTGGGAGGCTTGTTCTTTCCCATAATTTTGTTAAAATATAATCAATGCAGAGATCATTAAATATCAGTCAGCGAGATACTTAATGATCCATGTATCCGCACAAAGATTTGTGTCAAACAACAAATAAAGGTGCACAGACCTCCGCGCAATGCGCATCTAAAAACTCATTAAAAAAAGTACTTCGTCCGCAGGAAGTACTTTTTTTAATGAAAAGATAATTATCAATATTATGATAGCATCTTCAGTTCATGTTCTTCATTCATACAGGCAAATCTGGTACCGATAGTTTCAGCTAGTTGTCTGTTATGTGTAATCGTAATCAACGTTTTTCCTGCTTTATGAAAACTCTGCAGAAAATCCACCAGCATATCCTGTGTTTTTTCATCAAGTCCTGCAAGAGGTTCATCCAAAATCAGAACCTCAGGATTCAATGAAAGAATACATGCCAATGAAACCTTTCTTTTCTCTCCTCCACTCAGATGATAGGGTGGTCTATCTCTTAGTTTTTCCAATCCAAATAAGTGCAGGCAGTCTTCTGTTCTTTTTTTAATCTCCGCTTCCGAAAGTCCCATCTGGACCGGGCCAAATGCAATTTCCTCCTCCACACTTCCACAGAAAAGCTGGGTATCTGCATTCTGAAACACATATCCCATCTGCTGATGAAACCATTTTGCAAACTGGCTGTTTTTTAACGCTTTTTCATTAATTTCATGTCCCTGATAAAAATATTTTCCTTCCGATGGAAAAATAATTCCATTCAATAGTTTAATCAGTGTTGATTTTCCACATCCGTTAGGTCCCTGGATAACTATAGAATCTCCTCTGTTTATGTGAAGATCCACATATCTCAGTGCAATTTCTTTTTCATATGCAAAACATACATTCTCAAGTCTGATCATAACTGCCCTCTTCTGTCTTTTCCTGTCAATTATCATATCTTTCTGTTCAGATACCAGAACAATACAATACATCCAGCCATAATAAAAGTGCTGAAAATATCCGCTGCACATAACGTGTATTTCTGCTTTTTCTTATACTCTCCTGTAAATCCACGACAGCACATTGCTGCATGCATTTCTTCCGCCATTTCACCAGATTTCAGAAATGAGATTCCCAACACACCTGACAAAGCTTTGGCTTTCTGAGGATTCTTTCCCACTGACCTTAACCGGACAGACGTAAGAATAGCTGCACATATCTCTCCAAGCACCGAAATATATTTCAAAGTAATATCCAGCGTAAAAATAAATATGGATGGCAGCCGAAAAGTTCTCATACTCCCTGTCAGTTTATTCCAGGATGTCCCTGATGATAAAATACCAACCAGAGTTACAGATACATATACTCTTGAAGTAATATTCATTAAAGTCTGAGGAGTTCCCATAAATACAGATGGTAGAAGGATCAATACAGAAAACAGAACCGCACCTGCTGTTCCACTCAGAATCTGCCGGATGGCTTTTGCCGGAAAAAACGCCAGTCTGACCGTCACTGCTGCACACATGATCAGAGTAAACAGATAATTTCCCGAACATGCAGTAAGAACAATATACAGAAGTGTATAAAACAATTTCAGAGAAGGAGCAGCAGAAAATCTGCTATCCTTCCCTTCATAAAATCCCATTTTTGCAAGCACAGATAAAACTGATTTCGTACTTTTTGTTAAAAATGCTTCTTTATCTTTAGATGGAACATAAGTTTCTCCGGAACACATCCAGTCTGGAAGCATAGTTTCTTCTTTTTTATGATCATTCATCTGTTATGCAGCCTTCTTTTTAAAATCAACTTTCTCTTTCATCATTGAAGAAATAATCTTAAAAATAATCACCAGAAGTGCCACGCCTACAATAGCCGAAAGAATATATCCTGTCCACTCAGGTAACCCGGACATAGAATAATCAGGAAACAAAGTTGACAGTTCAAATCCATTGGTCATTCCTGACGGAGTGTATCCAAGCTGGCTTCCGCCACTTACCAGACCAGCGATTTCATCAGCACCCCATTCACCCCAGGCAGTACCGGTTGCCAGAAGTCCCAGAGGAGTCAGTACGATGAGAACAGCCATCAGTATATACAGTGGTTTAAATGCTGTCTTATCCGGAACAGCATCCAATGCTTTTGGTGTAACTTTTTCAACAAAGGTAAGTACCACTACTGTCAGAATAATCTCTGCCAGACCAAATAATGTAATATGTCCGATCATCATTGCAGGTATTGATACACTTAGCGGATACGGACAATAAAGAGCCTGGCCTTCTGCATTTTTGAACAGCAGTGGCTGAATACCAAATTCAACAGCTGCACAAAAGGCCGCAGCATTAATACCTATATATGAACCAATTGCCGCACTGAGCTTACGCATACCTGTTTTCTTCAAAAGGAGCTTGTACAGGAAAAAACCCAGATATGGCAATATAAATGCCATATTAAAACAGTTTGCCCCAAATGCAAGGATTCCGCCATCTCCAAAAAGAAGTGCCTGTATCAGCAGAGCAATAGAAACCGCCATGCACCCGGCTGCAGGACTTCCTGTCAGTATGGCAATAAGAGTTCCCCCTACTGCATGTCCTGTTGTACCGCCCGGAAGCGGAACATTAAACATCATTCCCAGAAATGAAAAGGCTGCCCCAATACCAAGAAGCGGCATCTTTGATTTCGGTATCTCTGTTTTTATTTTATGAATAGAATATCCCCACACCGGAAGCATGGCTGCTGTCATTACAGCACATGTTGACGGGCTTAAATAATTTTCAGGTATATGCATAAATATACTTCCTTTCCTGTGAAAATATTAGTTTTATCTGGCGCGCACCTTACAAACAACTGTATTGTAGCACCACATTAAAGCATCAACAACCCACCCAAGGGGATATCTATATATTCTTATCCGGCATAGTTTTGCCTGTATTTTTCATACCACTATCGCACTTCCAAAAAAAATCACATTCACGAAAGTACCGCATCCACCAGTCTCTGCGTATACTCTTCCTTGGGTTCATTGATGATATCATCGGGAATTCCGCTTTCCACTACTTTTCCCTCATACAGTACCAGAACCCTGTCACAGAACATCTGGACAAGGGCCAGATTATGACAAATAAAAATAAAAGACAGCCCATTCTTCTCTTTCAGGTCTTCCAGAAGCTCCATGATCTGTTTCTGTATGGTTACATCCAGAGCACTGGTTGCCTCATCACAGATCAGAACTTTTGGTTCCACTGCCAGGGCTCTTGCGATCGCAGCCCGCTGACACTGTCCGCCACTTACCTCATGAGGATATCTTTTTGCATATTCCTTCTCAAGACCGCACTGCTCAAGCAATTCTGCTACTCTTTTCTCTACATCAGCCTTTTTCATTCCACGGTTGCGAAGGCTCTCACCGATTCCGTCACCCAGTGTCCTTCTGGGATCAAAAGAACCCACCGGATTCTGAAAAACCATCTGTATATCTCCATATACCTCTTTCAGCTGACTTTGTTTCAGTCTTGTAATATCTTTTCCTTCAAATTTCAATGTACCCTCTGTGATATCAGTCAGCCGGGTGAGTAGCTTTGCTATTGTACTTTTCCCACTGCCGGATTCTCCTACGATTCCCAGCGTTTCTCCTTTTTTTAGTGTAAAGCTTACATCATTTACTGCTTTAAAAGGATTTTTTCCTCTCTGGGTAAATATTTTTGTTAAATGTTCTGCCTCTAAAAGTATGCTCATACTCTAACCTTCCTTTGCAGCTTTGGTACAGCCTCCAGCAATTTCCTGGTATACGGATCCCGGGGATGATCCAGTACACGGTCTGCTGTGCCATATTCTATTGTTTTGCCATTTTTCAAAACCAACACAGTATCTGCCATTGCCCGGACTACCCCGATATCATGTGTCACGATCACAATTGCAGTTCCAAACAACTCTCTTAACTTAAGCATTTCCCTTACAACCTGACGCTGTACAGACACATCCAGAGCACTGGTCGGTTCATCCGCAAATAGGATGGGCGGATTCATAAGCATGGCAATTGCAATACCTGCTCTCTGATTCATTCCGCCTGACAGTTCAAATGGATAACTGTCCCACACACGCTGACTGTCCTTAAAGTTCAGTTTATCAAACAGATCCATTGCCCTGCTTTTGGCCTCACTTCTTGTTATCTTCGTATGTACACGCATACTTTCATAAATCTGTTCTCCAATGGTGCGGATCGGGCACAGGGAAGCACCTGCATCCTGAAAGATCATGCCAATTCCTGCACCTCTGATCTTTCTTTTTTCTTTCTCCGGTATATCCAGAATATTCTGATTCATATATCGGATATCTCCTCTTGTCACAAGACCATCCGGTCCCAGAAGTCCCATTGCGGCTTTGATCAGGGTGCTTTTCCCACTGCCGGATTCTCCCACAAGGCCAAGTATCTCTCCATGTTCAAGGGAGAAGCTCACATCATGAACCACCGCTTTCCCGCCAAATGATATCTCTACGGAATCGTAGGTCAGTATTTTTCTATCCATTTCTGTAAACCATCCTTGTTAGTACTTACCAAATCAGGGGCAAAATATCTTTTGCCCCTGAAATATCATCGTTCACATATTCTTCATTTATTGTTACAGTTTAGTTGATATCCAAATCCGCTGTCAGTTCATAATAATCACATGGATGTGCAGTCAGTCCTGTTACATTAGACTGCATGATCATACTCATTCTCAGGTAAGAGCAGAATACATAGGCATTGTCATCCAGGATTGTCTGCTGCATCTGAATCGCCAGATCTGAACGCTTATCTGCATCGAATTCTTGCTTCATCTGTTTTTCCAGATCTTCCAGTTTATCACTGTGATAATGTCCGTTATTGCTTGCAGATTCATCCAGTGTGCAGGAAGTGAAGAAATACTCCGGATCTCCTGTAGGTGCAGTTACCATGGCACTTGCATATACATCCCATAATGTAGGGTCTTTACGGATAGTATTATTATCAGAGGTACAATTTATCTGAACATCCATACCGATTTCTTTTAAGGTTGCCTGTGCAGACTCTGCAAGAAGCGGAAGCTCCTGACGGCTGGGATAAGTAAGCCAGCGGATTTCCAGTTTCTGTCCATCTTTTTCACGGATACCGTCACCATCAGAATCCACCCATCCTGCTTCCTCCAGAACCTTCTTTGCCCCATCAGGATCATAGCTCTCTGTTGTCAGATTCTGTCCGCCAAAAGAAAAGGTATCCGGGAAAACACCCACTGCAGGATATCCGTATCCTTTCAGGAGCACAGATACAAAGCTTTCCTTATCAATACCCATGGCAATTGCTTTACGCACTGCCGGGTCAGATGTTACAGGACTTTCAAAGTTCATCCACCCATAGAATGCACGGCTTGTAGCTGTACTGGTAAATGTAAAGTCATCATTTTCAAATAAGGGATAGCTTGCATATGCCATACCATAGGCAGCATTGATCTCGCCTGCCTGAAGAGCCATTGCCAGTGTATCACCGTCAGAGATTGTGCGGACAGTGATCTCATCCACATTTACATCTCCGTTCCAGTAGTTTTCATTCTTTACAAGATTAACATGATCATCTGTCACCAGTTCAGTTGCCACATAAGGACCTGTACCGATCACAATCCCATCATCACTGACACCTGCCTGCATATCAATAATGCATCCATAAGGATCACTGAGATAATTGATCAGTGCAGGCTTCGGTTCTGTAGTCTTTATGGTAACAGTATTTCCGTCAGCCTCGATAGTATCAATGCAGAGATCTCCTGCTGCACGCTCATGATTGGCAACCAGAGCCTCCAGGCTTTCCTTTACTGCCTCTCCGTCACAGACACGTCCATTGGAGAACACAACTCCATCATTCAGTGTGATCTTCCAGGTCAGCTCGTCAATATTTTCATACTCTTTTGCGATCCATGGCTCTATCTCCATGGTATCGGAATAACGGAAAAGAGTTTCCCCTACTCCATAACGGATACACGCCCATCCTGCATATGTATTTTGTGGATTAATATCTGCCTCTTCATTTTCCGCATTAAAGGTGGTATCACCAAATACCAATGTCTTTTTTTCTGCTGCCAGTGTTGGCATAGCTGTCGCTCCTACCGCCAGCCCCAGGGCAATTGCCATTGCCAGAAATTTCTTTGTTCTCATTTTCTTTCCTCCTCGTTTGTTTTCATATTACTTATCATGAACGGCTGTTCTTAGGATCCAGATAGTCACGAACTGTATCACCTAACAGATTGAAAATTGCCACAGATATAAAAATTGCAATTCCAGGTGATAATACTACCCATGGATATGTTTGGATCATACTTCGTCCGCTGCTCATCATACTTCCCCATTCAGCCATGGGAATCTGTGCTCCCAGTCCAAGAAATGACAGACCTGCAAGTTCCATCATCATGGTACCGATATCAAGCATGGCTGTTACCAGAACAGGGCCCAGCATATTTGGAAGAATATGTCTGAGCATAATCTGACCTGAGCTGTCACCTGCCAGTATGGCAGCATGAATATAGGGTTCCTCTTTTAATGCCAGAGTCTGCCCTCTGGCAATACGTGAATATTTCGGCCAGCTTACTACTGCCAGTGCTATAACAGCATTCTGAATGCCTCCCCCAAGAATAGCTGCAATCGCCATGGCAAATACAAGCCCGGGGAAAGCAAGACATACATCTGAAATCCTCATCATAACAGCATCTGCAGCTCCGCCAAAATATCCGCAGCATACACCCACAGCTGTTCCCAGCACAGAAATCACCGCAACCAGAATAAAGGTAGAGAAAATACTGGCTCTTGCGCCACTTATAACTCTGGACAGCATATCCCTTCCATATGTATCTGTTCCCATAGGATGCTGAAGACTTGGAGGCTGAAGCGCACTTGCCAGATCCTGTGCATAAGGGTCATATGGACAGAGATGCTCTGAAAAAACTGCAAATATTACAAGCCCTATTGCCAGAATAAGAAAAAAGACCAGCTTTTGTTTTATATGGTTTTTCTTAATCTTCTGTACACGCACTGTCACATTTTTATTCTGCTTTTCACTCATTGTTTCACACCTCCCAGACGGATTCTCGGATCCAGGAACCGGTATGACAGATCTGTAAGCAGATTTACTACAACATAGATGATCGCCATCCACATAACATATGCCTGAATAATAGGATAATCACGCATGGAGATGGCATCTACTGCCATCTTTCCAACTCCATCCCACATAAAGATGGATTCTACGATCGCAGTTCCTCCCAGCAGATTTCCCACTGACAGCATCAGCAAGGTAATGATGGTTACCAGCGAAGCCTTCATAATACTTTTCCAAAGAGTGACAGAAAACTTTACTCCTCTTGCTTTCGCTCCTGCCACATAGTCTTTGCTTAATTCATCCAGCACAGTTGCACGGACCTGGCGGAGATACTTGGCTGACATGGCAATTGCCAGAGTGATCGCCGGCATTGCCACACTCTTTAAGCTTACATCTTTGGATATAACCGGAAAAATCCTCAACCTGATTGCAAGAAAATACATCAACAGCAATGATACAAAAAAATTAGGAAGACTGTTTCCTATAAAGCTGCATAAACGGATCAGATAATCCGTAATCGTATTCTGTTTCACTGCTGACAGAATCCCCAGAGGGATTGATATGATGATGGTCAGCAAAATAGATGTCACTGTAAGAAGCAGCGTTGCCGGAAGCTTTGATATGAACGTGTCAAAAACCGGAAGACTGGATACATAGCTGTTTCCCATATCTCCATGAAGCAGTTTCCCAAGCCACACAAAATACTGGGTCAGAAATGGTTTGTCCAGTCCCAGCTGTTCTCTGGCTGCATTTAACTTATCTTCTGACAGGATCTGTCCTGTATTTTCCATTTTTTGTGTTACTACATCACTTCCCGCAATCCGCATCATGCCATAGGAGAGAAAAGTAATCGCAAACAAAATGGGAATCAACTGGAGCAGTCGTCTGAATGCATATTTTCTCATTTGATTATCTCCATTTTATAATTTTTCAAAATTGTACTCCTAATTAGCCACCATTCAGTTTAACAAAAGCAAAAATAGCCCACAACCCACCCTGGGGGTTATAAGCTATTCTTAATTTGAATATCTATCGTCATTTTTGGAATAGGTTTTTTTAATATCAGCAATAATTTAAAACAACCATCCCATTTTGTTCTAAACTATGTTATACTACAAGAGCTGTCGAACCTCCAGCAGGAAGGAGGTGAGTTTCATGGAAGCAATTTTTACTTCATTTCTTGTCTCTGTCATAGCAGGCGTAGTTAGCTACTACATATGCAAATGGCTGGACAGCGGACATTAGACAGCAACAGTCTAAACGGAACAGCTCCCCGTAACGAGCAAGAAAGCCCTCAGAGCGGCAACTCTGAGGGCTTTCGTTTCGCTTCATGGAAATTTCACTTCATTTCTTAGCTACTATTAGTATATGCAAAATAAGTTAAAAAGTCAACTGCAATTTTTATTAATGCTTCGGCAATTAATGCTTCGGCAGTCTGCTCTTTAAAAACTCCACAAGCTCTGCCACACTCTCATCCATTTCTTCTCCTTTGTGGAGTATAAAACCAAAAATCACTTTACTGTCTCCAAGATCCAGAGGGATTCCCGGTGTAGTTCCTTCTTTGTTTTCTGACAGGTAACTTCCGCTTATATTTGCCACCTTACTGTTCTTCAGCATTTTTTCCATAATATAATCACTGTTGGTCAGCACGGAAATATCAATATCCTTCCATTGGAATGCATCTTCTTTTACAGCACCGATGTCAAAAAATTCATCCTGATAATTCTGTATAAAACGGATTCCCTCCAGGTCTTCCAGTTCTGCCCTCTCTTTGCCGGAATTGTAAAGCTCTGTCAGCCCTCCCGGATACAGCATTACATCTGTTTCATAGATAGGTTCGAAATGCATTTTGTTTTTTGACAATTCATACAGGAAATTTTCCTTCTGCTGACTGAGGATATATACAAAACCAATATCATCCATATAATCCCGGACTCTTTCCATTACGCTTTGTACACCTGCTGTTGTTACCTGGAAATGATATTTTTTTTCATAGGTTTCATTATAAAAGTCTACAAATTGATTGGCAAACCAGGAGCTGGGATTTAAAGATATCCGGATCCATTTTGTCATTCCGCTGGAAGCCATATTTTCCAGAACATTTACTTCATTTATAATTTTCGACGCATATTCATACATCTTATGCCCCTGTACTGTCAGTCTGATTCCTCTTGGCAGTCGTTCAAAAAGCTGCATTCCTAGCGTATCTTCCAGTCCCTTGATTACCTTGCTGACACTGGGCTGTGTAGAATACAGATTTTTCGCAGCATCACTGAATGAACCAGTCTGCGCACATACTACGAAATACTGTAATTGTTTTAAATCCATAAAGATTTTATCCCTCTTTCTGTTTTTATTATCTGAAATTCAGCCTGCAAGATTCAGCATTTTTAACAAGAACAGCCAGCTCAGGCCATAATAGGTAATTACTGCAACAAGGTCATTCACTGTTGTGATCAGCGGACCTGATGCTACTGCCGGGTCAATATTGATCTTCTTAAAGAACAATGGAATACAGGTGCCTACTGCACTGGAGATCAACATAGCCAGCAACAGTGCCACACCGATACATCCGGATACTGCATAGGAAAACAAAAGTGTTTTTCCTTTAAACAGATAAATATACAATCCAATCAGCGCAAAAGACAGAATTCCAAGAAGTCCGCCATTACACAGACCAATTCTCATTTCCTTCCACACAAGTTCCAGTTTCTGCTTACCTGTCAGAGATTCATCCATCAGCACACGAATCGTCACAGCCAGAGACTGGGTACCCACATTACCTGCCATATCAAGGATCAAAGACTGGAAGCACATAATGATCGGAAGTGCAGTCACCACCTTCTCAAAAATTCCTACCACTGAGGAAACTACCATACCAAGTCCCAGAAGAATGATCAGCCAGGGCAGACGTTTCTTCATACTTTCTTTCAGTGGCTCCTTTAAATCCTCTTCTGCTGTCAGACCGGCCAGCTTCGCATAGTCATCACCCATCTCATCATCAACCAGGTCAATGATACTGGCAGATGTGATAACACCCAGAAGCTGATTATCGTTGTCAAGAACCGGAATAGAATCCTCAGAATAATCTTTCAGTTCTTCGATACATTCATCAATATTCTCTTCCGCATATACATATGGATAGGAAGTCACCACCAGATTCTCAAGCAGATCATCCCGTCTGGCAATGATCAGTTCTTTCAGATTAATGGCCCCATAAAATTTCTGCTGCTCTGTCACTACAAAAATAGTGGAGATATTGTCATTTTTTGCAGCCTGTTCGATCAGACTGCTCATTGCCTGCTTAACTGTCAGTTTATCTGTGATCACAATATAATTTGTTGTCATGCGGCTTCCGATCTCATCCTCATCAAAGGATGCGATCATCTCCACATCACGTCGAACCTCAGGTTCAAGCAGATCGATCAGTATTTTTTTCTTTGTTTTTTCAACTTTATTTAATACATCTGCAAGAGCATCTGTCTCCATTCTGGATAAAATGGCTGCTGCTTTTCTCACATCCATTTCATTCAGATACTCTGCTGCATTCTCCTCATCTGTATATTCAAAAATATCAGAGAGCATATCTGTATCCAGGATACGGTACAGCTTGCACCGCTCCTGTACAGTCAGTTTCGGCATTACATCTGCCAGATCATTCTCATGATAATCCTGCAGCCTTCCTCCCATAACGGCCGGAGAGGTGTTGCTGCGGATGATCTTCAGAATTTCTTTGGAATAATCCTGTACTCTTTTCTCCATTCTTTCATCCTCCGTTTTTTTGCATAAAAGCACACCAAAAGAAAGCAGTCTGTTATTTATTACATTTTACTGCCATTTCTTTCATGCTTTTTCCAGCAGAATAAACCGCAGGGTATCAAACCATAACCTGCTATTCATCCGCTGTCCGTAACTGTCCGGCATCTTCGCCGGATCATTACTGCTCAATATGTAATTGCATGATTCGGGGGAATTTCATAAATACAGGATAAGAAATGAAAAAGACATCCAATCTTCCACATACAGAAACTGTCAGATCACAGACAGTAAAAAGCTTCTATTCTATATGCATACATGGAAAATATATGACTACAGCAGAACAAAAACGGCTGCTATACTCATATACTCTTTTTAATTCAGATCCTGTGCTACTACTTCGCCCATGAGAATCGCAATTATCCATTCTGTTCCACCTGCCTTTTCTTTAAAATTTACGATTTCGGATATCAGACCCTGTTTTCGGGAATCTGATTTCTAACAGCAAATTTTATGCTGTTCCCTATTTTGAAACAGCATTTTTAAAATTATTTTCAATTTGCACAGTTATTGTAACCGCCCAGTAGAGAAAAAGCAACCCTGTTTTCTCATTTTTTACATTAATTTTTGTTAATGTTAACGATAAGTTTGCTTCTTTTATTCCTAAATGATAGAATATAATCAGAAATTTGCAAATAATAAGATTATTGCCATAAACATGCAAGACTATAATTGATATTCACAGGAGAAAAAATATGTCATTTATCAGTGTATTTGATGTTATGGGGCCGAACATGATCGGTCCTTCAAGTTCACATACCGCAGGTGCGGCGCGTATTTCCTATCTTGCCCAGAAAATGATCGAAAGCCCGTTAAAGAGAGCCGACTTCATCCTGTACGGCTCTTTTGCAAAAACTTACCATGGTCACGGTACTGACCGAGCTCTGCTGGGTGGTATTATGGGATTCTCTACTGATGATATGCGCATCCGAAATTCTTTTGATATTGCTCATGAAAAAGGTCTGAAATTCTCTTTCACTCCAAATGAGCAGGAAACAGATATTCATCCGAACACCGTAGATATCTGCATGGAAAATGAAAAAGGCCAGAAAATGACCGTACGCGGCGAATCCCTTGGAGGAGGCAAGGTCCGTATTGTAGATATCAATCACGTACAGGTAGACTTTACAGGCGAGTACAGTGCAGTGATCGTGATTCATCAGGACACTCCCGGCGTTGTGGCCTATATTACCAAATGCCTGAGTGACCGCAATATCAATATTGCATTTATGCGTCTGTTCCGTGAAAGCAAGGGAGAGATTGCTTATACAATCGTAGAATCTGACGGCAAACTTCCTGAGAATATCGTTCCTGCGATTCGCGAGAACCCGAATATTCATGAAGTTATGATCGTACAGATGTAAAGAAAGGAGGATTTTTATCATGGATTTTAAAAATGCAAATGAACTCTTAGCACTCTGTGAAGAAAAAAATCTTCCTATCTCAGAGATTATGCGTATCCGTGAGATTGAGCTTGGCGAAACAGCCTCTGAGATTGTAAATAAAAAAATGACACGAGTACTGGGAATTATGAAAGATGCTGCTTTCTCACCAATCAGACAGCCGGTAAAATCTATGGGTGGTCTGATCGGCGGCGAAGCCAGAAAGCTGAGTCTCCACGCTCAGGAGAAAAAAGGTCTCTGCGGAAATCTGCTTCAGAAGGCAATTACTTATGCTATGGCTACACTGGAAACGAATGCCTCCATGGGGCTGATCGTGGCCTCTCCTACTGCCGGTTCTGCCGGAATCGTACCGGGACTGATGCTGGCAATGCAGGAACATTATCAATTCTCTGATGAAGAGATTATACGGGCATTATTTAACGCAAGTGCCATTGGTTATCTGGCAATGCGAAATGCAACTGTTGCAGGTGCGGTAGGCGGATGCCAGGCCGAGGTAGGGGTTGCATCTGCAATGGCTGCATCTGCTGCTGTAGAGCTGATGGGAGGTTCACCGAAAGAATGTACTTTTGCTGCATCTACTGTTCTTATGAACATGCTTGGTCTGGTATGCGATCCGGTCGGCGGTCTGGTAGAATATCCATGTCAGAACAGAAATGCTGCAGGTGTGGCAAACGCTATAATTGCCGCAGAAATGGCTCTCGCAGGAATCCCGCAGTTGATTCCTCTGGACGAAATGATCCAGACGATGTTTACCGTGGGTAAAAAGCTTCCTGCAGAACTGCGTGAAACTGCTATGGGAGGATGCGCTACTACGCCATCCGCATGTAAAGCATGCCATATATGCAGTTAACAGGCTGACAAATAAAAAAACTGTCTCTGTAATGCACCTATTTTCTACGTATAATGTGCATATACAGGACAGTTTTTTATTATTTTTCCAGCTTTGCCAGCACTTTTGATGTAAAATGTGTATCGAAAAACTGAACAAAAGGTCCGAATCCAAATGCACTGACTAGTGTTCCCAGTCCGACGATTCCCCCTGCAAGCCAACACACCAGTGCACTGATCGCATCATTAGATACTCTGCACCAGAAATACGGAATTTTCGGCCATTTCTCTGTCATGATCAGAGAAATACTGTCATATGGTGCAACTCCCTGTTTCGGAAGCTGGTACATGGAAATTCCAAGGCTTGTTATGATAACTCCAATAAATACGGTAACCACCTGCATTGCCATCTGATCCGGTGCATCGATCACAGATGTGATCAGGTTATAGAAAAATGTAACAAAATATCCAAGGAATAACGCATTTATGATCGTTCCCAATCCGATAAGCTTTCTTCCCCAGATAATTTCTATTACAAAAAATCCCAGATTCAGAAGAATTAAAAAACGGGCATATTCAATTCCCACACATTCTGCCAGTGCCATTACCATTCCGCTGAAAGGGTCATTTCCAAGTCCGGAAAGTTTAAATATCGCAATTCCCAGACCAAGGATTATATTTCCAATCAACATTACGACCACATACTTCCAGTTTATTTTTCTGATCCATTCACTCATCTTTTTTCCTCCGTAAAATTAACTCTTTCTATCATATCAGACAGTAAAATACTTTACAATATTCTTTCTGTAAATTGTTTTCCACTATTTTAAAACTACGTTACTGTTCACTCCGTTCACAGTAACGTACCCAAAATTCATTCCAGATTGCCTGCGGCAATGGAATTTTGGCTTGTATGTCTTGTGATTTTGGCATATTCATGCCAAAACACTTCGCGGGATAGTGGTGTGTGAACAGTTACAAAACTACTTGATTTACTCCGTGAATATGACTATAATGAGAAAAACGTATATAGGTGTATATACACCCTTCTATACATAATAAAAACAGGAGAAAGTAATCTATGGAAAAGTTTAAAGCATTTCTCAGACGTAAAGACATCGAAATCTCCATAAAACGTTATGGAATCGATGCCCTTGGTGCCATGGCGCAGGGTCTTTTCTGCTCCCTGCTGATTGGCACGATCATCAACACACTTGGAACACAGTTTCATATTTCATTTCTGACCACTGCTGTGGCAACTGTAAACGACACCCAGTATACCGTAGGCTCTCTGGCATCTGCAATGAGTGGTCCTGCCATGGCTGTTGCCATCGGCTATGCGTTGCATTGTCCGCCGTTGGTGTTGTTTTCACTGATCACTGTTGGCTTTGCATCTAACGCATTAGGCGGTGCAGGCGGACCGCTGGCTGTATTATTTGTAGCCATCTTCGCTTCCGAAATCGGAAAAGCAGTATCTAAGGAAACCAAAATTGATATTCTGGTCACTCCACTTGTCACGATCGGTGTAGGTGTTGCCCTGTCCGCATGGTGGGCTCCGGCACTTGGAAGTGCAGCAATGAAAGTGGGAAATATTATTATGTGGGCAACCAACCTGCAGCCGTTCCTGATGGGAATCCTTGTTTCTGTATTTGTGGGTATTGCACTGACACTTCCTATCTCATCTGCCGCAATCTGTGCTGCGCTTGGCCTTACCGGACTTGCCGGAGGAGCTGCTGTAGCAGGCTGCTGTGCACAAATGGTAGGTTTCGCAGTAATGTCCTTCCGCGAAAATAAATGGGGTGGTCTTGTTTCTCAGGGAATCGGAACATCCATGCTCCAGATGGGAAATATCGTAAAAAATCCACGCATCTGGATTGCACCGATCCTTACTTCTGCCATCACCGGACCTCTTGCAACCTGTCTGTTCAAACTTCAGATGAACGGTACTCCGGTTTCTTCCGGTATGGGTACCTGTGGTTTCGTAGGACAGATTGGTGTCTACACCGGATGGATGAATGATATTGCCACAGGAACAAAAACAGCTGTCACAGGCTGGGACTGGGCCGGACTTTTGCTGATTTCCTTTATCCTGCCTGCAATCCTGTGTCCGCTCATCAACATGTTTATCCGTAAGCTTGGATGGGTGAAAGACGGGGATATGACACTTTCATAAGCAAAAACAGCTGCGTTACCTGTCAATTGAAACTGTTACTTGATAAAAATTTCAGCTAACAGTTTCAATGGTAACACAGCTGCTTTTTATTTTTCCACTTCCGTATATTGATTTCCCTGAGGATCACTCAAATTGTCATCCACATAAATTTTTCATCCCTTTGGAAATCGCCTTTCAGTGATAAGATTTTTATATTCGTACTTCTTCATCCATTTTAAGCAATGCACTCTTAGCCAGCTGATCTGCCTCTTCATTGTAGTGATTGCCCGTATGAGCTGCTATTTTACAAAAAGAAATCTTTACTTTCTTTCCTGCTTCCTGCATATGAGCAGCATATTTGCTGGTCAGAGGTGTTTTGGCTCTCCACACACCTGTTACCCACTTCTCTACACCTTCGTAATCATAGCGGATTTCCACAGCTGGATATTTGTTTTCTATGGCCCAGTTTACTGCAGTCATGGAACCAAGCATCTCTCCTGCCACATTTCGGATCGCGACTCCTGCAGAATCACTGCCGCTGCCGGATTTACGGATTTCCTGTCCATCCGGTGTAAGGATCACACAGCCGAAGGCATATCTGTCAATACTTTTCTCGAAACTTCCATCTACATAAGCAATGACCATATTTTCAGGTACTTCCACGATTCCTGCCGCCTCTTTTGCTTTATCACCGGATACATTTCCGGTTGTCTCCATGTTCAGAAAAGCCAATGCTTCCTCTTTCTCTGTAAATCCCCGAAACTCAGCTCCTGAATATCCGTTTACTGCCTTCTGGCACTCCGCCCATGTAGCAAAAAGTCCTGTTTTATGTCCCTTGCGTACTGCATATATTTTCTTCTTTGCCATAAAATCCTCCTGAACAATCAATATTTTGACTCACATTACTTTACTATATTTTGTTTAATACTATATAATCTTTCTTTCTATCAGGCAAGTTATACAATGGAAATTTCTCAAAAAAAACAACGTGCAGATACATTTTAAAATCGAGATAAATCTTCAAACCTGAAGTTATCTGTCGACTTCAATGTTTCTGCACGTTTTTTATAATAGCAGATATTTTAATCAATACCTTCTGTTAACCTGTAGCAATTACATAAAATACTGCATTCCTCTTTATCTGAATTTATAAAGCCTTATGATACAATTCCACAATATCCTGTTTCCTGGAGGATCTTGGATTTACTGCAATATTTCCGCTCTTCATAGCATCATCTGCCATGGCATCAATCTTGCTTTCAATCTCCTCATCAGAAATCTCTTCTCCCTTCTTTGCCTGGCGGATGGCTGTGGTCAGGTCTTCCGGGATTCCGATATCTTCGTTTAATTCCCGGATGGCATCCACCAGCATCAGCGGTTCGAATTCATCCTCATATGCAGAGATTGGACTGATATAATTATAAATCTTCAGATATCTGCCATGATCTGCCAACGCATTATATTCTGCAATCACAGGGAGAAGAACTGCATTTGCCACTCCATGTGCCACATTAAAGAAAGCACTTACCGGATGACTCATGGCATGGACATTTCCAAGTCTTGCAAAGGAAAAGGCGATTCCTGCAAAAAGAGAGCCTGTAAGCATTGCTTCTGCTGCCTCCAGATCTGTACGTCTTGCCACAAAACGGCGGATATTTCCACCGATCAGCTCCATTGCTTTCTCTGCCATTGCGTCAGAAAAAGGAGATGCTGCTGTGGAAACATAAGCCTCCTCCGCATGAATAAATGCATCGATTCCGCAGGCTGCTGCCACAGATGCCGGAGCAGATGTGAGAAGTTCAGGATCCAGGATCGCATATGCAGGAAGAAGTTCATAACTGAATACCGTCAGCTTATAATCTCTGCTGTGGTCAGTGATAACAGAAAATGCCGTAACCTCTGAGCCGGTTCCCGCAGTAGTCGGGATTGCGATCAGCGGAACAATTTTTCCGGGAACCTTATGTGCCCCCTCATATTCTGTAATACTGCCGCCATATTTAGCCGTAACTCCCACTGCTTTTGCCACATCCATAGGAGAACCACCGCCCAGCGCAACGATGAAATCTGCGCCGGAGTCTTTATACGCTTCTGTCGCTTTTTCTACTGTGGTAACAGACGGATTGGCTTCTACATCTGTAAAAATATCCACTGCCATTCCGGCGTCTTTCAGATAATCCGCCGCCTTATCCACAACTCCCATTTTCCGGAGAGTTGGTCCTGAGATCAGCATTGCATGAGAACCTCCAAGCTTTTTGGCACATTCCGGAAGCTTCGCCAGAGTACCTGCACCGACTGTAATATTCTGAGGAATAAAAAATTCAAATGGATTCATTAATTTCTGCCCCTTTTCCTGTATTTTTTCAATATTGCAATGTGCAGGGCATCTACCCTGCACAAATTCAAAACTCTGTTACCCAAAATAATTCCTAGTACAGCGTTTCGTAAATAACTATACCAATCGCGTAGGATGCGGATTCGAGTGTGCTGGTATAAAAACGCAGGCGTAGCGGGCTACGCTGAGGCTTTTAGACCTGTGCAATCGGATTCGCAGACAAGTGAGTGGTATAGTTATTTCGAAAACGATGTACTAGCAATAATTGTCATGTCATTTATAGCGTTATGCCATAGAGGAAAGCACCCTGTCAATAGCCGCATCGATTACCACATCAAGCTCTTCATCATCAGCCTCCGGCATAAGACTTGCTGCATCCTCATCAGAGATCAGTTCAATAAGTTTACCAAAGTCTTCTTTATATTTACGTTTACAGATCGCATAAAATACAACTCCAAGCAAACTCCAGCTACCTACCATAAGCCATTCCTGAAATACCAGACTTCCACCGGAACCCGGAATACAGTAAACCAGAAGCATCAGCCCTGACATGACTACTGCCATAAAACCTACAAATTTGTAGTGGCCTACTTTGTAAGGTCTTGCCATATCCGGTTCCTTTTTACGAAGGATCAGGAAAGAGACAGAGACCATACAGTATGCAAGACAGCATCCGAAGTTACCTGCATCACAGATCCAGACCATCATTGTTCTTCCTGCAAAAGGAGCCAGCATAGTCAGAGCACCGATCAGATACAGAGAATTAACCGGAGTTTTGTGCTTCGGATGAAGCTTTGCAAAAAACGGAGGAATCATGTAGGATTCTGCCATAGAGTACATGGCACGGGAACCACCAAGGAGAAAGGAGTTCCATGATGTAATAATACCACACATTCCACCTACAATGATAACCTTGGCCATAATCTTTGTCCCGAAAGCCTTGGCCATGGCATCTGCTGTTACAAGTCCTGTTCCCTGCTGAGACTCAATAATTTCTGCCGGATTCAGGATATAACCTACTGCAAGAATAACCAGTGCGTAAAATACAACAGCCAGCACAACAGAGAGGATCATCATTTTACCGATTTTTTTCAGCGGAACATTAATCTCCTCTGCTGCCTGTGGGATAACATCAAAACCAATAAAGAAAAATGGAGTGATAACTGCAACCTTAATAATACTTTTCATTGCTTCACCGGTACCGTTTCCAACAAACATCTGTCCCTGAAGGTTATCCACACTTCCTGTAACCACAGAAGCCACGATCAGAATAATTCCGGCACCGCCGATAATACAGGTAAGAACAGTCTGCAAAACTGCTGCAGTTTTTGCTCCATTAATGTTGATTATCATAATAAGAAAAGCAATCACAATTGCCACGATCAGCCATGATGCATAAACATCAAAGCCTGCAACTGTATAGAGATATCCTTTCAGGAACCCCGGCCACAGATAAGTGATGATTGTGGGAAATGCACATGCCTCAAAGCAGGCAACACTTACATATCCAAGAATAATCGCCCAGGTACAGATAAAAGAACCTGTAGAACCCATTGCCCTGTAGCTGAATACGTGCTCACCACCACACTGAGGCATGGCTGCTGTAAGCTCTGCGTAAGTCAGACCTACAAAGAAGATCATGATTCCACCGATTGCAAATGCAATAGTTGCACCAAGCACACCACCGGATTCAATCCAGTTACCGGAAGAAACTACCCAGCCCCAGCCGATCATGGCGCCAAATGCAATTACAAGTATGTCCCATGCACCAAGTACTTTGTCAAATTCTGATGTTTTTTGTTCCATAGGTCAGGCCTCCTTTTTTCCGTATTTTTTTGCGATCAGATCTTCCAGATATTCTGCTGTTCCCTGAATTCCCAGAAAATCACTGTTAATAAGAATATCCCTGTTATGTCTGTCACCGCGGTTACTTCCTGTCAGTGCCAGGTGTCTCTTATGATAACGTTTATCCTTCTCATCCAGCAGAAGCTTTGCATCCTTTTCCGAAAGATTATGGCTTTCCATAATGTTATGAATGCGAACATCATTAGGTGCATAAATAAATGCTCTCACCAGCTGGATTCCTTCTGTATCTTTCAGAATATAATCTGCAGACCGTCCTATGATCACGCAGGCTTCTTTCTGAGCCAGCTTCCGGATAATCTGCTTCTGTACATGAATGGCGCGGTCTGTCAGATCCGCATATTTGGAAAAGGAACCTCTCACATCACCCTGTGCACCTTTACCTGCGATGGTTCCGCCTTCCTCTACTCTGTCCATAATGTCTGTAGGGATGCCTACCTCTTTGATAATCTCATCCACAAGATCACGATCATAAAACTTAATCCCCAGATCCTGTGCAATCTTCTTACCGATGGCATTGCCCTTGGCTCCATATTCGCAGCCAATCGTAATTACCATATGTTTCATGCTCTTCCCTCTCACACTCAAATTTTTATCAGATTCTCAAACATTCGAAATCCGCTGATTTGCTATGTAAATCGCTACTTTCTCATGTTTGGCAGGTCCCAAGTTCAAAAGTCTTATCGTGCAGGCACGAACGACTTTTTGACCTTTTGGCCCTGATATCATAAAAGGGCGCACGAATATAATTCGTGACGCCCTTGTCCTGTTACTGTATCACTCCGTTGCCGGATTTTTATTTTTCCAGAGATTTAATTGTATCTTCGATGATTGCTACAGCTTTGTCGCACTCTTCTTCTGTAACAATAAGCGGTGGGATCATACGGATGATATGCGCTCCGATAGCTGTGATCAGAAGATGTCTGTCAAGACAACCATGTTTTACATCCACTCCGCCGATAGTATCATCAAATTCCACACCTACCAGAAGTCCCTGATGTCTTACTTCTTTTACATGAGGAAGCTTCTCAAGCTTAGCTGCAAAGTAATCGCCAACCTTCTTTGCATTTCCAGCCAAATCTCTGTCCAGAAGCTCATTCACCTCAGCCAGTGCAGCTGCACAGCTTACCGGATGTCCGCCGAATGTAGTTCCATGGGAACCTGCTGTGAAAGCTTTTGCAACCTCTGCTGTTGCACAGATGGCACCGATTGGCATTCCACCGCCCAAAGCCTTTGCCATAGATACGATATCCGGTTTGATACCATAATTCATATAGGACATAACAGCACCTGTTCTGCACCATCCTGTCTGTACTTCATCGATCAGAAGAAGCATATCGTTCTCATCACAGAATTTACGAAGTCCCTGCATGAATTCCATTGTTGCAGGATGTACGCCACCCTCGCCCTGTACAGGCTCAACCATAATGGCAATTGTGTTCTCTGTACATGCATCCTTGAAAGCCTGAAGGTCATTGTACGGTGCATAGGAGAAACCATAAGTCATAGGTCCGAATCCAACCTGGCATCCATTACCCGGCTGACCTGTTGCAGACATGGCACCAAAGGTTCTTCCATGGAATCCCATCTTTGCAGTTACGATATGATAACGGTTTGGACCATACTTTTCAATACCATATTTACGGGCCATTTTGATCATTGCCTCGTTAGCCTCTGTACCAGAGTTCTGATAGAAAATCTTGTCCATTCCGATTGTTTCACAGACCTTCTCAGCAAGCAGCGCCTGCGGGATTGTGTATGGATAGTTGAATGTATGCATAATATCATCTAACTGATCCTTTGCAGCAGCTACAACCTTAGGGTTACAGTTTCCTGCGCTGTTTACTGCAATACCAGCATAAAAATCAAGATATGGGGTTTTATTCTCATCATAAATGTACATGCCCTCTGCTGTCTCTGCAAGGAAATCAAATCTCTCATAAGTCTCGATCATGTACTTGTTTACTTTGTCCTTAATGTCCTGAAAAGTTAATCCTGTGTCTTTTAATTTCATAGCTGTGTCCTCCTGCATCCTTAAGATAATAAAAAAAAGCAAAGACAAACTGACCCGTATGGGTAAGCGCCTTTGCTTAACTTTTTCTGTGTATTATTTTGTACATCCTTACAATATCACTGCCCTTATGATTTGTCAACATGTTTTTTTGAACATTTACATTTTTTACAGAAAGATCGTTACTGAGAACGGAGTGAACAGTAACGAAAGCTCTGTGTTCTCCTTATTGTATATCCAATATTTCCTGCATATTCATGCGATATTATACAGGTTTCTCAACAATTCATAACAACACAGCCTCTTCATGAAATGGCAGACTGACAAACCATTACATACATCCTTTCTTTTCAGATATTCATTTTCTGGTGTATCTTTTTCATTATTTTGTGCATTATATTGTACATTTTACACTCATACTTCGGATAAAATCACCTGCTTCACTACTCAGTTCTACACTATGGTAATCCACCTGCGGCAGACCGCTTCAGCAACAAAACTCCTGATACAACTGCATCAATGATAATCCAGAAAAAAACAGGTACAGCAGGCTTTCTCCTTCCCTGTGTTCCGATAGACATGCTCCTGATCCGTTTCAAACTTAAACACCTGATCTCTGTGGATTTCATACTTCTCACCATGACATTCCAGAGTAAGCACACCCTCCATAACAGCCAGATATTCTCTTGTCTTCTCCCCATGGCTGCCACTGATATAAACACCACCCGGTTCCACCTCGATCCGGTACACCTCCACCAAACGGGTATCCTCATAAGGCAGACAGGTCCATACCCTGTACTGTCCTGCTATCTCCTTGGTAGGAACCAGTTCTGCCGGTGTCACCAGACAACAGTCCACTCTCGGTGGCTGTATCAGCTCCTGAAACTCTATCCTCAGACCACTTGTAATCTTCCCCAGCACACCCAGAGAAGGATTGGCAGTCCCTCTCTCAATCTGAGCCAGCATACTCTTACTCACCCCCGTCTGCTCAGACACCTGATCCAGACTCATACTCTTGGATTTCCGAATCCTCTTCAGATTCACCGCCACATTATTCGATAAATAATCCATATGTTCCCTCCTTGTCAAGCGGATATTCGCAATCCGCTTCGCTACTTGCTCATAACCGAATAACTGTACTATTTCTTTTTTATATCAGCAATATAGAAATCTGTCAATTACATTACTGTTCACTCCGTTCTCAGTAACGTAGCCAAAATTCATTCAGGAACATAAATTTTACAGCAATTATCCAAAACCCGGTTGACAATTTCCTCTCTATAAATGTATAATGTAACCTAAGAAAACATTTGTCCACCCTATTCGGACAATGAATATCCCTATATCAGCCAAATGCCATGACAGGGAGGAGTACACAACCCCGGGAAGCACAGAGAGAAAGCGGTCGGTGCGAGCTTTCGTGAACGAATTGTGGAAGTAGCCCCCGAGCAGTGAACCAAACCGCATATCCAGTCAGATGATTCATAGACCCGGACAGACATGCCAAGTAGGCTTCAACGTCAGTTCCACGTTACAGGAACACAGTATATCAGTACTGACAAAGTGCAGAGCCAGACTCTGAATACAGGTGGTACCGCGGAAACATTTTCGCCCTGGGCAAACAAGCCCAGGGCGTTTTTTACTATATTCAGAATTGTGGGAGCTGCTTTACAGCGTTCTCAGCAGAATCAGCGCAGCGCCATTCTGCCCCTGTATCAGCCAATACACAGCTCAGAAATTTATTTGTTTGGTGTGCATTTGCAGGAGTCGTGTAGATCTTAGTGCCTGGAAATCTGCGTTGTTCAGAAAAATCTCACTGTCTGAGCGCAGCGAGTTTGAGATTTTTCTGAACGCTTTTAGCAGATTTTCAGACACTTAGATCTACTAGGCTCCGAAACCGCACACCAAACAAATAAATTTCTGAGCGTCCTATACACATACACAAAGGAGGTTTACCAAAATATGAAACAAATATCCGGCAACAAACTCTTAGTCAAAGCCTTAAAAGAAGAAGGCGTAGAATACCTCTTCGGCTACCCCGGAGCCTGTACCATCGACATCAGTGATGAACTCTACAAACAGGACGATGTCAAAATCATCCTCCCCCGTCACGAACAGGCCCTTGTCCACGAAGCCGACGCCTACGCCAGAACCACCGGCAAAGTCGGCGTATGTCTGGTAACCAGCGGTCCCGGAGCAACCAACCTTGTAACAGGACTTGCAACCGCCAACTATGACAGCGTACCTCTTGTATGCTTCACCGGCCAGGTAGCCCGCCACCTCATCGGCAACGATGCATTCCAGGAAGTAGACATCGTAGGAATCACCAGAAGCATCACCAAATACGGCGTTACTGTCCGCAGACGTGAAGACCTTGGCAGAATTATCAAAGAAGCCTTCTACATTGCCCGCACCGGCCGTCCGGGACCTGTCCTTATCGACCTTCCAAAGGACGTAATGGCAGAACTCGGCAGCGCTGAATATCCTAAAAATGTAAACATCCGCGGATACAAACCAAACACAGATGTCCACATCGGCCAGCTCAAACGTGCCATCAAACTTTTAAATAAAGCAAAACGTCCCTTATTCCTGGCAGGCGGCGGTGTAGTAATCTCCCACGCCCACGAAATCTTCCGGGAAGTAGTGGAAAAGACAAAAGTACCGGTTGTCACAACCGTAATGGGCAAAGGTTCCATTCCTACTGACCATCCGCTTTATATCGGAAACCTCGGCATGCATGGTGCCTATGCAGCAAACATGGCAGTCAGCAACTGCGATGTGCTGTTCTCCATCGGAACCAGATTTAATGACAGAATCACCGGAAAACTTCATGAATTTGCACCACATGCCCAGATTATCCACATTGATATTGATACAGCATCCATTTCCCGAAACATTCAGGTGGATATCCCCATTGTTGCTGATGCAAAAGAGGCTATCACCAAAATGAACGAATACGTCCAGGAATGTTCAACGGACAAGTGGCTTAACCTGATCAAAAACTGGAAAGAAGAGCATCCACTTAAAATGCGTCCAAATGATCTTTTAAGTCCGATGGATATCCTGAAAGAGATCAACGAACAGTTTGAGAACAGTATTATCGTAACAGATGTAGGACAGCATCAGATGCTTGTCTCCCAGTATGCGGAAATCACAGAGGGCAAACAGATGATCATGTCCGGTGGTCTGGGAACAATGGGCTATGGTCTTCCAGGCGGCATCGGAGCCAAAATCGGAAATCCCGACAGACCTGTCATCGTTATCTCCGGTGACGGCGGTGTGCAGATGAACATTCAGGAGCTTGCAACTGCAGTTCTGGAAGAACTTCCTGTTATCCTGTGCATCTTTAACAATGAATACCTTGGAATGGTACGCCAGTGGCAGAAGCTTTTCTACGGCAAACGCTATGCTATGACCAATCTGCGCGCAGGAGCACTTTCCCGCCGCACTGAAGGCATGGAATATCCACAGTACACACCGGATTTCATCAGACTTGCAGAGAGCTACAGGGCAAAAGGAATCCGTGTCACAAAGAAAGAGGAAATTGCAGCAGCCTTCGAGGAAGCAAAAAAGAACACAAAGGCACCTACAGTAATTGAATTCATCATTGACCCTGAGGAAATGGTTTATCCTATGATCAAACCAGGCGGAACTCTAGAAGATATGATTATGGACTGTTGATCAGGAGGAAAATTATTATGGATAAAGGAATGAAAAAAAGATGGATTTCTCTCTATGTTGAGAACCAGGTAGGTGTTCTGTCCAAAATCTCCGGACTTTTCTCCGGAAAAAGCTACAATCTGGACAGTCTTACTGTAGGAACCACCGAGGACCCCACAGTATCTCGAATGACGATCGCAACTGTCAGTGATGATGAAACTTTTGAGCAGATCAAAAAACAGTTGAACCGTATGATCGAGGTTATTAAGGTTATTGATTTCACAGACGTATTTGTCCGCATGAAAGAGATTCTGTATATTAAGGTTTTTAACTGTTCCAAAGAAGATAAGGTTGAACTGTTTCAGATTGCCGAAACCTTCAAGGCAAAGGTCATTGACTATGGCAAAGACAGCCTGCTCCTGGAATTTGTCCAGACAGCAACCAAGAATGACGCAGTAGTGAAACTGATCAAGGAAGAATTTCACAGAATTGAAGTGGTACGTGGAGGAAGTGTAGGAATCGAATCTATCAGTATGATGGAACGATAAAACTTTTTCTGAAATTTTTATAAAGGGAGGATTGTCGCATTGTTCTTAATGCTCAGTCCTCTCTTTACTTACGGTTCTTCCGTCTTTTCGTTTTTCATCTGTGCTTTCGCTTTTCGCCCAATCCGTGCATTGCTGTTCATAATACTGGCACGGGTGATCTTATCATTTCCAAATTTCATCCGGATCTCATCCATAGCTGCATCCAGCTTTCTGTGGCGTTCTTTATTTTCTGTATCTTCAAACAGAGACATCTGTTCATAAGTGCCATCTGTAAGGCCTGTCAGTGCCACACCAATCAGACGTAGCGGCTGTCCTTTCCAGAATTCTTTAAAAAGTCTTGTAGCATTTATATAAATTTCATCTGTAAGATCTGTAGCATTTTCCAGCTTTGTCTGGTGTGAACGGTTTCTGAAATCCAAAGTACGGAAAGTCACGGAAATACAGTTGCATTTCTTATCTTTTCTGCGCATTCTGGTTGCCAGAACATCACACTGCTCCAAAAGTATGGGAAACACCTGCTCTATGGAAGTAATATCATCGTTAAAAGTAGTTTCCACGCTGAAACCTTTTGCCTCATCAGGCACTGCTTTTACAGGGGAATCATCGATACCTCTGGCATATTGCCATAGCTGATGTCCCGTTTTTTCCCCAAGCCAGTACTGCACATTGGATGCTCTTTCTCTTGCCAGATCACCGATAGTACGGATTCCCTGATTCAGAAGCTTCTGCTCGGAAGCTTTTCCCAGAAACAGCAGATTACGGATAGGAAGAGGCCACATTTTCTCCGGGATTTCATCCGGGAACAGAGTGTGTACTCTGTCCGGCTTTTGAAAATCTGATGCCATCTTTGCCAAAAGCTTATTGGTAGAAATTCCTACATTTACTGTAAATCCCAGCTCTCTGTGAATCTTGCCTTTCAGCTCATGAGCAGCAGCTACAGGGTCAGGATAGATCAGAGAAGTACCTGTCATATCCAGAAATACCTCATCAATGGAAAAAGATTCCATCACAGGTGCAAAGGAAGCACAGATTGCTTTAAATGCCCGGGAACATTTATCGTATAATTCAAAATCACTGGGAACGATCACCAGATTGGGACATTTCCGAAGAGCCATGGCTACTGGCTCGCCGGTCTGGATCCCGTATTTTTTTGCAGGGATAGATTTGGCAACCACGATACCTGTCCGTTTCTTTGGATCTCCTCCTACACAGGAAGGAATTTCTCTGAGATCCGGTAGCCCCTGGCTCACCCTTCTGGCTGATTCCCAGGAAAGAAATGCACTGTTGACATCAATATGAAAAATTAATCGTTCCGTACTTTTCACTGTTCTTCCTCCAATATATGAATTGCGCTCTTCATATCTGATGATTTCATTTTACCCTGATCTGCTCTCCAGGGTAAGAACCTCGTTTGTCCAAAAAAGTGTCTTTATTTACATCATCTTGTCTGAGCTGTTACTGTATTTATATTTGTTTGATTTCACTCTGCTATCAGAGTTTTGAACAACAACGCCGCACTTGCCATACGGCAGTGCGGCGTCTGTATTTCGCTACCGGTCACATTGTTCCCGGTAACTTTTTTTACTTAATTCTGAGGATTCATTTCCTCTCGATATATACTTATCGATTAGTCATAAAGGTTAGGAGCAATTTCTTCGCTGTCCATATTTGTGGAATCATACCAGTATCCAGTTCAGCCTCCAGCCATTCATAAGAGAATTCCGGGAATGTCTGATGTTTGAAATTTTTCCATGTTACTCCTTTCTCATGAAGTAACTGTCTACACATAAGCAAACAGTGCTATCGCTGTCATTGATCAGCAATAAGCCCCCGTGTTTTCATATAGTTCCATTATACCTTCTCATTTTCCCGAAGTCAACATAATTTAACATGTATCAGCCGTTTATTTGTGTTGCTTTTTATTTGATTTTTGTTGTATTTCAGTTGTTTTTATTTTGTTTCCTCATTGACATTTAAATCCTCATCTGTCATACTTGAATATAACGAATGTACCATCAAACAGCAGCTTTGCATCTTCCGTAAGGCTCTTATCATATATAGAAACCGCTCTGGAAAGGAGACAAACAATGTATCTTTCTGACATCCACACACATTCTATCGCCAGCGGTCACGGAACCACCTGTACCATCTCTGACATGGCAAAAGCAGCCAGCAAAAAAGGACTGAAACTCCTTGGGATTTCTGACCACGGCCCGGGAACTCTGGCTTCCGGAACTTCTTCTTATTTCAGAAGCCTTCCTTTTTATCCCAGAAAAAGATTCGGAATAGATATTCTTTACGGAGTTGAACTAAACATCCTGGACAGTGCAGGACATACAGATCTGTCAGATGAACTGCTGAACAACCTGGATTACGCTATCATCAGTATGCATCGGCAGAACTACCGTTCAGGCTCTGTATCTCAGAATACAGAAGCTTACATCAATGCAATAAAACATCCTGCTGTAAAAATACTCGGCCACTGCGACGATACACATTTCCCTGTAGATTATGAAACGCTGGCAAGAGCAGCTTTACGGGAAAATGTTATTTTTGAAATAAACGAAGCTTCCCTCGCACCCGGAGGATATCGGGGAGACACAAGAGCCAATGCAGCCAGAATCCTGTATCTCTGTCAGAAATATCAGCTTCCTGTTATTTTGTCCAGCGACAGCCACGGAAAAGAACATGTTGGAGATTTCACCTATGCCGAAGAATTCGTTCACCAGCTCATGTTTCCGGAAACTCTTATCCTTAACAACCAGCTTCCCAAATTAAAAGTTTTCCTTCAGACACGTTAAAAGAATGTTCCTCAAAGGGACATTCTTTTATTTTATGCATTGTTTTTTGCATTGTGTTATTTTGTTTATTTTCTATAATTTCTTGTCAAAAAAGACGACATTTTAGTACATTTTAATTAACAAAACTCACTTAACCATTTACATATCTCGTGATAGATCAGTCTTACTGTAGGAACCACCGAGGATCCTACAGTATCCCGAATGACTATCGCAACAGTCAGCGATGATGAAACCTTTGAACAGATCAAAAAACAGTTGAACCGTATGATCGAGGTTATTAAGGTTATTGATTTCACAGACGTATTTGTCCGCATGAAAGAGATTCTGTATATTAAGGTTTTTAACTGTTCCAAAGAAGATAAGGTTGAACTGTTTCAGATTGCAGAAACCTTCAAGGCAAAAGTCATTGACTATGGCAAAGACAGTCTGCTTCTGGAATTTGTCCAGACAGCCACCAAGAATGATGCAGTTGTTAAACTGATCAAGGAAGAATTCCACAGAATTGAAGTGGTACGCGGTGGAAGCGTTGGAATTGAATCCATCAGCATGATGGAACGCTAAATCTCATAATCAATATTTTTTACAGGATATAGAAACACCTCTATATCCTGTATTTATTTTCAAACATACTATAAAATATTGCAGTTTTTAATCAAATGTGTTATTGTTTACGGGAGCGTTATTCGAAAGAAAATGCATCTGATTTCCACATCTGACAGTCTGGTGGATAAAGTCATCCACTTCACAGTCTGGTTAAATTTGTGAGGCGACCTGTAAGGCGTCTACACACCGGAAACTTTTACCGGAAGATATTTCTTGTTTCATATCTTTTGTTCTGATGTATATTTTTCATAACGCCTGATCCCCATACTCTAAACTGTCTGAAAAGCAGGGGACGCATTGCGCCGTTTTATCAGACCAAAAGGAGAATTCATATGAACACAACAACAACTACTACAACAGCTGCCACAAAAAGAAGCAGCACTCTTTACATGGTAGAGCTGGCTATGATGATTGCCATTATTCTGCTCATGTCCTTTACCCCGCTGGGCTACCTTCGTACTCCCGGCTTATCCATCACTCTTCTCACCATCCCGGTAGCTGTAGGAGCTATCATCCTCGGACCGAAAGGTGGTGCTGTATGCGGACTTGCTTTCGGTGCAACCAGCTTCTATATGGCTGTCACAGGAAGTTCAGCTTTCGCTGCCGCACTTTTTAACATTAATCCATTTGGCACTTTTATTGTGTGTATCGTGGCACGTGTGCTGGAAGGATGGATCACAGGACTTATTTTCGCAGCATTATATAAATCACCGGCGAAGAAATTTTCCTATTACGTTGCTTCACTGGCATGCCCGTTACTGAATACTTTCTTCTTCATGGGCTTTTTATGTCTCTTCTTCTACAACACAGATTACATTCAGGGTATTGTTTCCAGTCTTGGAGTAAGCAATCCTGTTGTCTTCGTTGCTGCTTTTGTGGGCGTTCAGGGACTGATCGAAGCGGGCTTCTGCTTTGTAGTGGGAAGTATCGTTTCCCAAGCACTTTCTGTGGCACTGAAACGTGCATAATATTTAAAAGAACAGCCGTTTACCAAACAACCCTGACTACATTGTCACTGTAGTCAGGATTTTTTTATCCGGCACATTTAAAGCAGGAACCCTACCTGATTCGGTTAATACAAAGGAGATTTTTATGTCATTATTAAAAGAGATTTCTATTACAGATCTTTCAAATTTACGCATCGGTCATGCTTCCGATTATAATGCCCAGACTGGGGTAACCGTTCTTTACTTCCCACTGGGTGCAAAGGTTGGCTGTGATATCAGCGGTGGCGGTCCTGCTTCCAGGGAAACTCCTCTCACCTCTCCTGTCACTGCCGACAATCCTATCAACGCCATTGTCTTGTCCGGAGGTTCTGCCTATGGACTGGCTGCTGCTGACGGTGTAATGAACTATCTGGAATCACAAAATATCGGTTATAACACCGGTGCAGCACTGGTTCCCCTTGTATGCCAGTCCTGTATCTATGACCTCTCTTACGGAGATCCTAAAATACGTCCAACTGCAAAAATGGGCGAAGAAGCCTGCCGTCAGGCATTTGCAGGAACAGATACCAGAACCGGAAATATCGGTGCAGGTACCGGTGCAACTGTGGGAAAACTTTACGGTATGAAACAATCCATGAAGTCAGGTCTTGGTATTGCCGCTGTATCAGTGGGAAATTTCCAGATGGCCGCAATTGTCGTTGTCAATGCACTGGGAGATATCTTTAGTCCACAAAATGGTCAGAAAATCGCAGGGCTGAAAACGCCTGACAGAAGCGGGTTTCTGGATAGTGTCCACGAATTATACCGCTTTATGACACCTCATGACCAGTTTACCGGCAATACCACCATCGGGGCTGTGATCACCAATGGGGCATTTTCAAAGGCTGAACTGAATAAAATTGCCTCTATGACCCGCTGTGCCTATGCCAGATGCATCAATCCTGTAGCAACTATGGCTGACGGCGATTCCATCTATGCTGCCAGCATTGGCGATGTTTCTGTAGATATCAATATGGCAGGAACTCTCGCCGCAGAAGTCATGGCTCAGGCTATCCAAAATGCCATCCATACTTCCCGGATCCAGGATGAAGAATTTCTGAAATATGTATAACAGTCCGCTATAAAAGCGCAGAGAAAAAGTATCATCTCTGCGCTTTTATTCTTCCTGTCTGTCTTCATTTTTCATCTGTGCTCTGGTTTTTCTCCAAGCCAGAGCTGTACATTTGCTTCCCGTTCCCTTGCCAGATCACCAATAGTACGGATTCCCTGATTCAGAAGCTTCTGCTCGGAGGCTTTTCCCAGAAATAACAGGTTACGGACAGGAAGTGGCCACATTTTCTCCGGTATTTCGTCCGGGAACAGCGTGTGTACTCTGTCCGTTTCTTTGGATCTCCTCCCACACAGGAGGGAATCTCCCTGAGATCCGGCAGCCCCTGGCTTACCCTTCTGGCTGATTCCCATGAAAGAAATGCGCTGTTTACATCAATATGAAAAATTAATCGTTCCATACTTTTTAATATATCTCAATCATATTTTTGCAGACTTCCAATCATCTTAATCCCCATTATCATCAACACAGGGAAAATCAGTGCCGCAAAGATTCCAAGTTTCAGATTATCATTCAGTGCTCCTGAAATCATCCCCACATAGGTTGGTCCGGATGAGCATCCCACATCTCCAGCAAGGGCAAGGAGGGCAAACAGGGCTGTTCCGCCACGCTTTACTGAGGCAGCCGCCATGCTGAAGGTTCCCGGCCACATAATACCTACAGACAGACCGCAAACCGCACATCCAAGGATTCCCAACGCAGGTACCGGGATAAATGCGATCATCAGATAGGAAACCATGCACAGAACTGCACTGTATTGCATAAAGCGTTCCAGATTGATTTTATCTCCAAATTTCCCATAAAATGCCCTTGAACTTCCCATAAGAATTGCAAACGCCATGGGACCTGCCAGATCTCCGATAGTTTTATTGATTCCAAAGCTTTTCTCAGCCAGAGTAGAAGCCCACTGGCTTACCGCCTGCTCACTGGCTCCTGCACAGAGCATCATTAACATCAGAACCCAGAAGATTTTTTTCTTAAAAAGCTCTCCCATAGTCAGCCCCTTTTCACCCTCATCCAGCAGTGGAGCAATGGGAACTCTGGTAAAAAGGATTCCATTTGCAATGGGAATCAATGCCCACACCAGCGCCATATATTTCCAGTTTGCAATCCCGAAAATACGAAAGAATAATGTAGAAAGAAGTACCACTCCCACATGTCCCCAACAGTAAAAGGAATGAAGGAGACTCATTGCTTTTTCCTTATTATCTGTAGGGCAGGCTTCCACCACAGGACTTACCAGCACCTCCAGCAATCCGCCTCCGATGGCATAGATCATAACTGCAATGAGAAGTCCCACAAACGGATCTCCCAGGCACTCCGGCAATACTGTGAGCAAAATCAGACCTGCAGCCGCCATTGTATGTGCCAGGATCATAGATGCACGATAACCTATTCTGTCCACAAATCCAATCGATGCCAGATCTACCAGCAACTGGATTCCGAAATTAAAAGTAACCAGAAGTGTGATCTTCTGCAGCGAAATCCCGTAACTGCCCTGAAATGTCAGAAACAGCAGAGGAACGAAATTGTTCACAATGGCCTGCACTACATATCCGATAAAACAGGCCTGCACTGTTCTGTTGTAATTTGTTTTCATCCGATGTTATATCCTCCAATCTGAAATTTATTAAGCTGACATCATTCAGACATTGATCCACCAAACTTCTATATCTCCACAGTTCTAATAGATTTCTATCCGTCAATAATGACAGTGTATCACAGATTCTCTCCTTTTTCTTTCATTATCTTTTGAAAATCCCATAAATTTTTATATTATTTTGACTTTTTCCCTATAACAATTCTATAAAATCCCAAAAGTAATACCCCCATCCGATTCCAAATATTTCCCGCAAAAAAAGATGTGCACCATACCATTTCTGACACCATACACATCTCAAAATAAACACTTCTTATCTTCTGTACTCTGCAGTCAGGTCTTTAATAACCTCTCCTGCAATAATCAGCCCGGCGACAGACGGCACAAACGCCACACTGCCCGGAATATCTCTGCGCTCCGTACACTTATGCGCAGCACCCGGAGGACAAATACAATGCGATCTGCAGCTGATTGCCATATCTTCAATCGGTCTGATCGGCTGTTCTTCCGAATAAACAACCTTCAGTTTTTTCACACCACGCTTCTTCAGCTCTCTGCGCATAACCTTCGCCAGCGGACACACCTTCGTCTTATAGATATCTGCCACCCGAAATGCACTGGCATCCAGCTTATTTCCTGCACCCATACTGCTGATAACAGGAGTCCCTGCCTCTTTTGCACGCATGATCAGTTCAATCTTTGCAGTCACTGTGTCCACAGCATCTACCACATAATCATACTCACTAAAATCGAAATCAGCAGCATTCTCCGGAAGATAAAAACAGTTATGGATTCTCACATCTGCTTTCGGATTAATGTCCAGGATCCTGTCCCGCATCACCTCTGTTTTATATTGACCAACAGTTTTCCTGGTGGCAATAATCTGTCTGTTAAGATTCGTCAGGCATACTTTGTCATCATCGATCAGATCAAAGGTCCCCACACCGCTTCTGACCAATGCTTCACATACATATCCTCCAACCCCTCCGATTCCAAACACTGCCACGCGGGAGTTCTCCAGTTTATTCATTGCTTCTTTTCCCAGAAGAAGCTCAGTTCTCGAAAATTGATTCAGCATAATCTCTCCACTTTATCCTGTCCCACTACATTCTCTACCTGCTGTTCCTCTACTGCCTCGTCTCTTATCTGCATATTCTTATTTCCCGTGACATACGCAGCCCTGCATGCCAGGATCAGAAGCACGATAAACAGAAACCAGAGCCAGATTTTTCTTTTATTTTTTATGACTAACCGTTTCATAACCTGCTCCACTATTCTACTGTGCAGACGCGGATCAGGTTTGTTCTTCCCGGAATTCCAAGCGGTACACCACCGGCAAATACAATAGTGTCGCCAACTTTTACAAGTTTATGCTTCTGTGCTGCTTCGATTGCTCTCAGGCAAAGGATCTCAGAACTGTATTCTTCTTTGATCAGCATCGGGTAAACACCCCAGGACAGATTCAGCTGGCGAAGAACTCTCTCAGAGCTTGTACATGCACCGATCAGACATCCTGGTCTGTGTTTGGACATCATATGAGCTGTACTTCCAGATTTTGTCACTGCAAGGATTGCACTGGCCTTCAAGTCGATTGCGGTCAGACAGGTTGCATGTGCGATTGCATTTGTAATATCCGGATTCTCATTTCTGTCTGTTTTCTTAAAGATTGTATTGTAATCAATATTCTGCTCCATATGTTCTGCAATACGGCTCATCATCTGAAGTGCCTGTACCGGATATTTACCGGCTGCGGTTTCTCCTGAAAGCATAGTTGCACTTGTTCCCTGAAAAATCGCATTGGCAACGTCTGTAGCCTCTGCACGGGTTGGTCTCGGATGAGAGATCATGGAGTCAAGCATCTGTGTTGCTGTAATAACCGGTTTTCCTGCTGTGTAAACTTTCTGGATGATTTTCTGCTGGATAACAGGTACATATTCCGGCGGGATCTCAACACCCATGTCACCTCTGGCGATCATGATGCCATCTGCTGCTTCAATAATCTCGTCGATATTGTCAACGCCCTGCTGGTTCTCAATCTTTGCAATGATCTGAATCTCTTCACCGCCGTTTTCTTTCAGGATTTTTCTTACTTCGCGGATATCGTTTGCAGTACGTGTAAAAGATGCTGCAACGAAATCAAATCCTTCCTGGATACCGAAGAGAAGATCATCATGGTCTTTTTTACTGATGAATGGCATCTTCAGGTTTGCACCCGGAACATTGACACCCTTCTTGTCGCCAATCACACCTGCATTAATAACCTTGCAGACAATGTCCTTTCCTGAGATGTCCTGAACCTCCAGGTCTACAAGTCCATCATCAACCAGAATATGTCCGCCCGGCTGCACATCCTTATAAAGCTCTTTATAAGTAATGCTTACGCACTCATTAGTTCCTTCAATATCTTTATTTGTAAATGTAAATATCTGTCCTTCTTCCAGAGAAACCTTGCCATCCTTGAAGCATCCAAGTCTGATCTCCGGTCCCTTTGTATCAAGAAGTGCTGCAACAGGTCTGTCATATTTCTTGCGAAGCTCTCTCAGTTTCTGGATACGACCTCTCTGCTCATCGTGAGGTCCATGTGAGAAGTTGAAACGTGCTACGTCCATTCCCTCTCTCACAAGCTGCTCCATAACATCGCCCTTATCAGTAGACGGTCCCATTGTACAGATAATTTTGGTTTTTCTCATTTAATCTTTCCCTCCAAACTGTCAACTCAATTTTATCTATTTTATTCCTGTAAAATAATGTAATAAAATGTTACCTGTTTCTATAAATGAAAACATTAAATCAAATAAAAATTACCATTATTGAGACTATCTGTCAATATAGAATTTCGACTTATTTTTGTTGATATTTGACAAAAAAATAACATACTTTTGTTGCAAATATCACATATATTTTTACTGATCCGACAGTTGGAAAATTTTTCACTCATTCTTATCAGAATCCAAAATCTGCATAGTCTTCCGGCAGAAATCTGTGGTAAATGATATGGCATCCTTCATCTTTAAAACAATAATAATAAGGATCTGATCCGTCATCAAAGCGGATCATCACATCAAACTCCTCGTTATCCATTGGTTCAGTAATGATTTTATCTGAATAAGAATGGAACAGTTCTTTAATTTCCTCTATCGTACATCCATGTCTGCCGACCAGTTCGATCAATGCCTTGATGAATTCATTCTCTTTCATATTATTATGTACATATTCGGAAGCTTTTTCCGAAACAGTGAAGCAGAAACGATCTCCTCTGTGTGATACTGCTACTTCACCAAATTTCTCTTCTATATAAGAAGGAAAATCTTTTAAAATCTCCATCATGCCTGCAGCATCTGTCTCACCGCCAAAGAAATGATTCAGGGAACTGAGCGGATAATAAAGGCTGATCTTCTCTTTCATATATCCAAGCTTCGCCTGTTCCTCTTTGATCACATCGATCAGACTGGTTTCTAATCTGTTATAGTTCATTTATTTTCCCTCCTGAAACTCTGTTCTTTTGCTTTTTCTGGTTAATATTTTATCAGACATTGCCTGAAAATCAATGCATTTCTTTTTCAATTGTACGCCTGTCAAAACAATTTCAATGTTTTCTTTTTCATACAAAAATAAAGACCTTGCGAAACTGTCCTTTTTTTCTCCCTCTGACAAATCACTCTGGCTGAATGAAACAAAGCAGCCAAAACCATCCCCTTCGTTGCTTTTTTAACCAAATAACTGCTTGATTCGGTTAAAAAAACAGCGTTCCGAATATTATTTATATCCGAAACGCTGTCATTATTCCAGTTATTTCATTATGTATTTAATCCCAGTTCTTACGTCCGTAACGAAGTGTCACATCATAGATTTCCTTCTGGAGTTTCTTTGTAAGATCTCTCTTCTTGATTCTCCACTTCCAGTTCGTACCAACTGTAGATGGTTTATTCATTCGGAATCTGTTGTCCAGTCCCATATAGTCCTGCATTGGGATAACGCAGACACGCGCAGCACTGCGCATGATCAGACTGATGAAACATTTATACAGTTCTTCTTCCGGTGTTGCATGATCACACAGATAATCTCTCGCCAGTTTTCTCTCAGCTGCTGTGATGCTCTTCCACCATCCCACGATAGTTTCATTATCATGGGTTCCTGTATATGCCACGCAGTTCTCCGGATAGTTATGTGGCAGATAATCACTGGCACATCCGGAATCTCTGGAGTCAAACGCAAATTCCAGAACCTTCATTCCCGGGAAGCCGCTCTCATATACCAGATGACGTACGGAATCTGTCATATATCCCAAGTCCTCTGCAATAACCTGCTTCCATCCAAGCGCCTGTTCGATCTTACGGAACAGATCAATTCCGGGACCCTTTTCCCAGTGTCCGCCTCTTGCATCTTTATCTCCGTATGGAATAGAGAAATATTCATCAAATCCACGGAAATGATCGATTCGCACAACATCATACAGTCTGAAGCAATAACTCATTCTGGAAATCCACCACTGATATCCTGTATTTCTGTGATAATCCCAGCGATATAACGGATTTCCCCATAACTGACCGGTTGCAGAAAATCCATCCGGAGGGCATCCTGCTACTGCCAGTGGTACATTATCCTGATCCAGCTGGAACAGCTCCGGATGCGCCCATGCATCAGCACTGTCCATTGCAACATAAATCGGAATATCTCCAATGATCTGGATTCCTTTTGAATTTGCATAGGATTTCAGTTTCATCCACTGCTCATAGAACTTAAACTGCATATACTGCTGGAATTCAATATCAAAATAGAGTTCTTCACGATAATAATCCATGGCATTGTTCCAGCGGAGTCTGATATCCTCAGCCCATTTGGTCCATTCTACACCTTCGAAACGGTCTTTTACTGCCATAAACAGAGCATAATCTGACAGCCACCAGCTGTTCTCTGCTACGAATTTCTGATAGTCAGGATTCTTGCTGATATCACTGTTCTCGTATGCTTTTCTCAGAAGAGGATAACGGCCTTTGTAGATTTTTTCATAATCTACCTCATCAGGCTTCTTTCCCCAGTTAACTTTCTCGCAGTCTTTCTTATCAAGAACTCCTTCTTCCACAAGTGTATCCAGATCAATAAAATATGGATTACCTGCAAATGTAGAGAAAGACTGATATGGAGAATCTCCATAGCTGGTCGGTCCCAATGGCAGAATCTGCCAGTAAGTCTGTCCGGCTTCCTTTAACCAGTCTACAAATTCATATGCACTTTTGGAAAAACATCCGATGCCATAGTCTGATGGAAGACTGCTGATCGGCATTAATATTCCTGCTGCTCTTTTTCCCATGATTCTTGTCTCCTTCGCCATTCTTCACTTTTACCGCCTATACTTTATCTAGTACATATAAGCAGTTTTTCTATACCTTATGCGCAATTGTTTTTTTTATTATATCTATTTTTTGTGCAAATTGCAATATAACTTTCATGTTATCCATTTTTTCGTGAAAATTACTAATCATTGCTTAGTTCTTTTCGTCATCTTCCATATTAAACACCAATCATTTCCACTCAGAGAATTGTCGTCAAGCGGATATTCACAATCTGCTTCGCTACGCAGCTCTATACCGAATAACTGCTCCGCATTTTATCAGAAGGAGCTTATTTTTTATCCATATCAAAAACTTATAATTACAATGCAATATTTCTATTTTACGTTTCATTTCTGATATGATAGGATGTGTTTGGTTAAAAAATAACAAAGTAACACTCCAACTTATCTGTTGAGAAACGTTTATCATTAACTACCATCAGAAAATTTCTTATACAGATATCTTCGACATCTTAAGCTATACACATCAAAGACAAAGAAAGAGGTAAGAAAATGGAAGACAACAAATTATGTCTGGAAAAGCAGCCTTTAAACCAGGAAATGCTTGACAAAATCGATGCTTACTGGCGTGCAGCTAACTATCTGTCTGCCGGACAGCTCTATCTTCTCGACAATCCGCTTCTGAGAGAGCCATTAACTATGGATCAGATCAAGAAAAAAATTGTTGGTCACTGGGGAACTGTACCAGGACAGAACTTCGTTTATGCACACTGCAACCGTGTCATCAAACGTTATGACCTTGATATGATCCTGCTTTCCGGTCCTGGACATGGCGGAAACTTCATGATCGCCAATACCTATCTGGAAGGTTCCTACAGCGAAGTTTATCCTAACATCAGCCAGGATGAGGAAGGTATGAAGAAAATGTTCAAACAGTTCTCCTTCCCATGCGGAGTTCCAAGCCACTGCGCACCGGAAACACCTGGTTCCATTAATGAAGGTGGCGAGCTTGGTTACTCCATCGCTCATGCTTTCGGAGCTGTATTTGACAACCCGGATCTGATTGCAACTACTGTTGTAGGTGATGGTGAAGCTGAGACTGGTCCTCTGGCGACATCCTGGCAGTCCAACAAATTCCTGAACCCGATCACAGACGGTGCTGTACTTCCTATTCTTCACTTAAATGGATATAAGATCAGCAACCCGACTATCTTCTCCCGTCTTTCTCATGAAGAACTTGAATGCTTCTTCAAGGGCTGTGGCTGGAAACCATATTTCGTTGAAGGTGACGACCCAATGACAATGCACAAGAAGATGGCTGAAACAATGGACACAGTGATCGAAGAAATCAAAGCGATCCAGAAGAACGCCCGTGAGAACAATAATCCGGAACGTCCGGTATGGCCAATGATCATCCTTCGTACTCCTAAGGGATGGACAGGTCCTAAGGTTGTTGACGGACTTCAGATTGAAGGTTCTTTCCGTGCTCATCAGGTTCCGATCACTATGGAAAAACCGGAACATCTTGAACTTCTGAAGGAGTGGCTGGAAAGCTATCGTCCTCAGGAACTGTTTGATAAAAACGGACGCCTGATCCCGGAACTGGCTGAACTGGCTCCTAAGGGAAATGCACGTCTCGGTGCCAACCCACATGCAAATGGCGGACTTCTTCTGAAAGATCTTCGTCTTCCGGACTTCCGCGATTACGGTATTGAAGTACAGCCTGGCAAAACAAAAGCTCAGGATATGATCGAACTTGGCGGATACATCCGCGACATCTTCAAACTGAATGAAGAAAACAAGAACTTCCGTATCTTTGGACCAGATGAAAGCATGTCCAACCGTCTGTACAAAGTATTTGAATATCAGAAACGTGACTGGAACGCAGAAATGCTTGATACTGATGACTGCCTCGCAAGAGACGGACGTATTATGGACAGTATGCTCAGTGAGCATATGTGTGAAGGATGGCTGGAAGGTTACCTGTTAACAGGTCGTCATGGCTTCTTCGCAAGCTATGAAGCTTTCATCCGTATCGTTGACTCCATGGCAGCCCAGCATGCAAAATGGCTGAAAGTTTGCAATCAGCTTTCCTGGAGACAGCCCATCGCATCCCTGAACTTCATCCTGACATCCAACGTATGGCAGCAGGACCACAACGGATTTACTCATCAGGATCCTGGATTCCTGGATCACATTGCCAATAAGAAAGCAGACGTAGTTCGTATGTACTTACCACCGGACGCTAACTGCTTACTCTCCTGCTTCGATCACTGCATCAAGAGTAAGAACTATGTCAATGCAATTGTAGCTTCCAAACATCCAAGCTGCCAGTGGCTGACCATGGAGCAGGCTGTTAAGCACTGCACACAGGGTATTGGTATCTGGGAGTGGGCAAGCAATGACTGTGGTGAAGAACCCGACGTTGTTATGGCCTGCTGCGGTGATACACCTACACTTGAGATCATGGCTGCAGTTACTATCCTTCGTGATGAAATGCCGGAACTTAAGATCCGTGTTGTTAACGTTGTCGACCTGTTCAAACTGGAATCTGACCACAAACATCCACACGGCTTAAGTGACGCAGAATATGATGCAATCTTCACAAAAGATAAACCTGTCATCTTTGCATTCCATGGATATCCAACACTGATCCATGAGCTTACTTATGAGCGTCACAACCACAATATCTCTGTTCACGGATATCAGGAAGAAGGTACTATTACTACACCATTCGATATGCGTGTACAGAACCAGATTGACCGTTTCAATCTTGTAAAGGATGCCATCATGCATCTTCCACAGCTTGGAAACAAAGGTTCCTTCTTAATCCAGAAGATGAATGACAAGCTTGTTGAGCACAAACAGTATATTGCTGAATATGGCCAGGATCTGGAAGAGATTCGAAACTGGGAGTGGCATAAATAAATCCGTCTAACAGATGATAAATTCCTTATAAATATAATAAGTCATCAGGATTCACATCATGTGGATTTCCTGATGACTTTTCTATTTCAGCGGTTCTGTTCTTTCCGTTCTGCCAAAAACTTCTGGAATGCTTTAGATGCAATACTTTGAGGATATTCTGTATCATGGATCAGAATAATGCTTCTCTCCGGAAGTGTTTCATTTACATCTATCTCAAAAACCTTTCCGGATTCCAGATCATCTCCGGCAAATTCTTCTGGCAGGAATCCGATTCCCATATTATACCGTACTGCCGGGAGAATCATATCTGTAGTCGCCAGCTCTACATCCGGCGAAAACTGCAGTCCATTTTTTGAAAAATACTCATTCAAAAATCTCCTGCTGATTGCCTCGGAAGTCAGGCTGATCCATGGATAGGCTGAAAGTTCCTCCAACGAAGTCTTCCTCCCCTTCAGCTCCGCAAAACGACTGCCTCCGATCAGAATTTCCCTATACTTTCGCACTACTTTCATTTTCAGTGGCTCTGCTAACTGTAAAGAAGCAGATACAACTGCAAGATCTACTTTACCCTCTTTTAAGGCATTTACAGAATCTGTAGTGCTGTTATTAAGAATTTTAAAATGCACATTCGGGTATTGAATATTAAAGTCTCTGACTGCCTCGAACAAATAACAGTGCAATGCTGTCTCTGTTGCACTGATATAAATGGTCCCGTTCTCAAGGCTGATCAGATTATTAAGATTATCCTCGGCTTTGAAAAACTGAGCACAGCCTGCTGCTACATACTGATAGAAAATCTTTCCCTCAGGAGTCAGTTTCATGCCACTTTTGCTTCTGGTAAACAGTCTGCACCCTAATATATTTTCCAGATTATGTATCGTCCTGGTCACAGCCGGCTGGCTGGTCTTTAATACTGATGCTGCCTTTGTCAGATTCTCATATTTTGATACGTAATAAAAAACTTTATAATATTCAAAATTTGCGTTCATTCTGTTCTCCGTCTTTCATTGTCTTATGTACAGTAACATATTTTACGCGCCTATTCTATCACAATTCTTTTTTCTGTACAATCTGATATGTCCAGAGTGTGTATTACTGTTTACTTCGTTATGTTACTGTTCACTCCGTTCACAGTAACGTATCCAAAATTCATTCCAGATTGCCTGCGGCAATGGAATTTTGGCTTGTATGTCTCGGGATTTTGGCATATTCATGCCAAAACACCTCGCGGGATAGTGGAATGTGAACAGTAACACGTGTGTTACTATTATCAAAAATAATCTCGTTTTCTTCATTGCGTTTTTTTGCACAATACAATATAATAATTTCAGAGTTTATTTATGCAAAAAGACGAAAGGATGTACATATGAAACACAAAAAAGACTGGTATAAAGATCTGGTGATCTACCAGATTTACCCAAGAAGTTTTAAAGATGGCAACAATGATGGAATCGGTGATCTGAAGGGAATGATTGAGAAGCTGGATTATCTGAAGGAGCTTGGCATCAATGCAGTATGGATGTCTCCTGTCTATGCTTCTCCGAATGTGGATAACGGTTACGATATTTCTGATTACTTCGCGATCATGGAAGAATTCGGAACTATGGAAGACTGGGATGCTTTCCGCGACGGTGCGCATGAACGCGGTATCGCCATTATCATGGATCTGGTTCTGAACCATTCTTCAGATAAACATAAATGGTTCCGGGAATCAAAGAAATCCCGCAATAATCCTTACAGTGATTACTATATCTGGCGTGATCCTGCACCGGACGGAGGCGCACCCAACTGCTGGATGTCCGTATTTGGCGGAAGTGCCTGGGAATATGTTCCTGAACGTGGACAATACTATCTCCATTTCTTTGCTAAAGAACAACCGGATCTGAACTGGGATAATCCGGAAACTAAAGAGAAAATTTTTGATATTATCCGTTTCTGGAATGAGAAAGGTGTTGACGGATATCGCATTGATGCCATCAGTTATCTTGACAAAGGACTGGACGGACGTGCAGATATGAATGAACCCATTGGTACTGTAGCATGTGTAAATCTGGAGGGAACCCACCGCTACATCCGTGAAATGGTTGCAGAAACAATGACTCCCGACAATCTGATGAGTGTAGGAGAAGTTAATATCAACAATGAACAGGATGCCATCAACTATTCCAGCGCAGCAAGCAAAGAATTTAACATGGCTATTCCATTTGTCCCTCCGATTGTTGAAATCCAGACATGGTCACCAGAGAAAATGAAACGTGATCTTAAGAAAGATTATGAAATCCTGAAAAAAGACGGATGGTGGGCAAGATTTTTAAGTAATCACGACAAACCGCGTCAGGTTTCCCTTTACGGAAATGACAGAGAATTCTGGTCAGAATCTGCAAAAATGCTGGCATGTTATCTGCACACACTTCCCGGTACCCCCTTTGTTTTCCAGGGCGAAGAATTGGGAATGACCAATGTTGCCTTCCCATCTATCGATGATTACAATGACATTGATACCCGCAATTATTATAAAACCATGATCGAACAGGGAGCTTCTCCTGAAGAAGCACTGGCAGAATCCAGAAGTATCAGCCGTGATAATGCAAGAACGCCTATGCAGTGGAACGACAGTCCAAACGGCGGATTTTCTGAGCATACTCCATGGCTTGGTGTCAATCCGAACTATAAGCTCATTAACGCAGAAAGCCAGATGAATGATGACGCTTCTGTTTTAAGATTCTACCAGAATCTCATCGCACTACGCAAAAAACACCCGATAATGGCTCATGGAGATTTCAAACTCTGCTGCCCGGAAGAGGGACCGATTATTGCCTACACCAGAAGTTGGCAGAATGAGACATGGCTGGCAGTGCATAATTTCTCTGCATCCATGCAGAAATTCCATTATGGCGCTGAAGATATTGAATTACCGTGCAACACTCCCGTAATCATTTCCAATTACGGAGAAAATGAAGTTGAATACGGAATTGGAACACTTGTACTCAAACCTTACGAAACTGTTGTGTTTCAGTTACATTAAGCAACTTCATCAATACAGACAGTAAAAAGCAGAACCATTGAATCACTATCCCTCAATGGTTCTGCTGCTTTTTTGTATTTGTTTTTCATTTATTTGACTGCCATTACTTTGCATTTCTTTTTGTAAAATGCAATACCATATTTCAAAATATGCTCTACTCCCTCTTCCAGCAGCTGCTCCTTGTATCGTCTGTCTTCTATCTGTTTTAATGCCTCTTCACTGACAGCTTCCAGATTCCCTGTTTCGGCATATTTTATTTCTATAATGATTCCTGTTTCCTGATCTTCTGTTTCTATCAGAATATCACTGTATCCATCACCTGATTCTTTATTTGATGACACACTCCAGTTCTGCTGAAATCCAAGAATTCCAAGTAAAATCCCATGATAAAAATTCTCTTTCATCTGTTTTTTTACAAAGGTATCCCGAATACTGATGGTCCTTTTCAGATAATTGTTCAAACTTTGTTCTACCACTTCGGAATTTCCATCTTTTAGTGCATTACAGAATTTTTCAAGTGCTTCTCCATTCTCAGAAACAGTTTTCTTAAAATATTCCATAATCTGTGTCAGAAAAATATTACGTATTTCCATATTAGGAATGGTAAGCATGAACGTATTTGCATCTTTTCTTCCGGTCTGTGTGAGATATCCCGTAGTAAAAAGAACACTCCATAGGTTTTCAATCGAAGCATACATATCCTGATATGTCAGTTCCTGATGAATCTCCTTTACAATTGTTTCTCCTGCTATCAGTTTCTCAATTTCCTTTCTGACCGTTCCCTTATCAGTCTCCTGAATAAAGCGTTTCACCGCTTCATTACTGCTAGTATTAGACCAGTAATTCTGTGGCTGCGCCATATTGTTTATACGCAATTCATCACAATAATTTATCACATCCCAGGGACAGTAAACCTCTACATTTCCAAACCGATATCCGTCATACCACATTTTTATTTCATCATAATGCTCAGAAAGTTCATAATATTCCAATATATTCTTTACATCACTGTCCGTAAATCCAAAATATTCATCAAACTGTACATCTGCCACTGACAAAACTTTCAGATTATTTAATCCTGTAAAAATACTCTCCTTTGAGATACGCATGCAGCCTGTAAGCACAGCAAACTTCAGACTGTCATTTGTTTTTAATGCATTTTCAAACAAGTTACGGATCAGCAGAGTCATTGAATTGTAATATCCTAATTCAAATGCTTTCGCCAGAGGCACATCATATTCATCAATCAATAAGATAACTTTCTGACCATGATGTTTCTCCAGAAGTTCTGACAGAATCCTCAGACTGCTGCACAGAACAGATTCCTTCATATCCGGCAGAAGCAATGATTTGAACGCATCCTTATCATATTCCGTCAAACGTTCACTGTCCAATAAATACTGGAATCTACGCGCCTCACCATTTACAATCTGTATTGCCATATCACAGGCTTTTTCATAAGTTTGCGCGCTGATACTCTTCAGGGAAATAAAAATCACAGGGAACTTTCCCATGTATTGTTCGCAAAGATAAACTTCTCTGGAAATTCTTGTTCCTTTAAAGCAGTTCTTATCACCGTTTAATTCAAAGAATGCTTTCAGCATACTCATATTCAATGTTTTACCAAATCTTCTCGGACGTGTAAACAGATTCACCTCCGCCCAATTATCCAGAAGTTCTTTGATAAGCATCGTTTTATCTACATAGTAGAAATCTTCCGCCTGAAGCTTTGCGAAATTTTCTATTCCTATTGGAAGTTTCTTTTTAATTTGTTTCAATAGACACACTTCCCTTTATATTTGATATATTAAACTCTAACTTTTATAAAGTGTAACATATTGCTATTGAATTCGTCTATCAAAATTTCTTTACATTCCATAATGTTTCTATTAATACAAAATCCAGAAGTGAATTCTTCTTATTATTTTACATACTTTACATTCCACAATGTTTCTATTATTACGATACAGAAATAGACTGTGAAGTGCTGTTTATGAGCTTTACATTCCACAATGTTTCTATTAATACGGAGAATCCGGATGTAAGTGGTGTAGACTTTCAGAACTTTATATTCCACGATATTTCTATTAATACTGTGTATCAGATAGAAAAAGGAAATACATTCGCACTTTACATTCCACGATGTTTCTATTAATACCGGTCTTATTTCTGTACGCTTTTAGGCATTTCGCTCTTTACATTCCACGATGTTTCTATTATTACTACAGTAAGATTGAGAATGATTTCTTCTGTATACAACTTTACATTCCACGATGTTTCTATTAATACGATGTTCTCAACAGGGGTAGCGATAGCCTGTCCTCTCTTTACATTCCACGATGTTTCTATTAATACTTGGCATATCAGAAACCGTAACAAGATCATACTCCTTTACATTCCACGATGTTTCTATTAATACGGAATACGCTACCCCATCAACGATTCCTTTTACGCTTTACATTCCACGATGTTTCTATTAATACTCGTTTAACGCTGTAATTCCATAGCTTAATGTCATCTTTACATTCCACGATGTTTCTATTAATACTCTTGCAGTTGCTTTCGCTGATGTTTTCTCGGTTTTCTTTACATTCCACGATGTTTCTATTAATACGGAAAACAGTGCTCAGATGGCTGCTCAGGTGGCTGCTTTACATTCCACGATGTTTCTATTAATACAAGAGACAGTTAAAAATGGGCAGGGTATATCAAAACTTTACATTCCACGATGTTTCTATTAATACATCTCCGAAGGACAGAATGAAGCGTCTGGCTCCAATCTTTACATTCCACGATGTTTCTATTAATACTAGATGTAAAAGAAAACAATAAATATATTATCAGCTTTACATTCCACGATGTTTCTATTAATACCTTTTTCAACTGATTCTGCTTTCTGTTCTGCTTTTCCTTTACATTCCACGATGTTTCTATTAATACTGCTCTTTTAAGCTTTCTAATATATCCGCTTTTTTTTCTTTACATTCCACGATGTTTCTATTAATACCAGACGGAAACGACTCAGAATTCACATTAAGCGTCTTTACATTCCACGATGTTTCTATTAATACTACACATCATCTGATTTTGCCTTTGGCGGATCGGTACTTTACATTCCACGATGTTTCTATTAATACAGAGCACAGACGAGTGCTTTAACTGTCCTATCGCAGCTTTACATTCCACGATGTTTCTATTAATACGAAACGGAAACAACATATACTGTATCAACTGATTTCTTTACATTCCACGATGTTTCTATTAATACGAAGAATTGACTCTGCCAGTTCATCAACTACCTGCTTTACATTCCACGATGTTTCTATTAATACAGTTGTTCCGCTTGAAAGTGTGAATCGTCAGACATCTTTACATTCCACGATGTTTCTATTAATACCGATTGCTTCGGGACACAGACGAAAGAGATCTCACTTTACATTCCACGATGTTTCTATTAATACGCCATCACTCACAACGTTATTGACTGCCTCTTTAACTTTACATTCCACGATGTTTCTATTAATACTGTGTCTGGAAGTAATTACCCAGAATCACCTAATCACTTTACATTCCACGATGTTTCTATTAATACATTTAGTAAAGCATCCATCATAATATCCTGCATTGCTTTACATTCCACGATGTTTCTATTAATACGATCATAATGATTGATATGTGTTACTTCCTATTATATGCTTTACATTCCACGATGTTTCTATTAATACGTAGAGGAATATCTGCAGATGATAGGGAGGTAACAACTTTACATTCCACGATGTTTCTATTAATACTTTCTCTTCCTCCATTCTTTCTATATCTTGACTAGTCTTTACATTCCACGATGTTTCTATTAATACAATCCCCAAGTATCAACAGTCCACCAATTTACATAACTTTACATTCCACGATGTTTCTATTAATACTAAAACCTGTTTCTTTATTACTTCTTCTGAATTTTCCTTTACATTCCACGATGTTTCTATTAATACTTACCCTTCCACCTTTCTTATTGTCACTTCTACTCTCTTTACATTCCACGATGTTTCTATTAATACAAGAAGGCACCGGAAGGTAACAAAGAACTGGAAGCGCCTTTACATTCCACGATGTTTCTATTAATACAACAGAAGGCTAAAGTATCATACAAGATTGATATACTTTACATTCCACGATGTTTCTATTAATACGTATTGAAATACGAGAATACATATAGAGAACCAAACTTTACATTCCACGATGTTTCTATTAATACTGATTATCCATAGCAAAACAGCGATATGAACAATAAAACTTTACATTCCACGATGTTTCTATTAATACTCTCAGAATGCTGTCGGCAATGCGGAATCACTCTCTTTACATTCCACGATGTTTCTATTAATACGACTACGCGTTTTTACTGTCTGAAATTGAAATTTTCTTTACATTCCACGATGTTTCTATTAATACGGTGACTAAATGGGACTTATAACAACACTAAAAAGGCTTTACATTCCACGATGTTTCTATTAATACAGAAACAGACCCAGACGGATTTATGAGTATTCCAGACTTTACATTCCACGATGTTTCTATTAATACATGTGAGTCACGCAGAGCACTGTAAGTTCCCAGGTATTACTTTACATTCCACGATGTTTCTATTAATACTGTCTGAAGTGCTTCAATATCTTCATAATTAAGAGGCTTTACATTCCACGATGTTTCTATTAATACAGTGTTGCCGATTAGATTAGTTCTCTTTCGTGCCATACTTTACATTCCACGATGTTTCTATTAATACTGAAACTTGTTGCAAACAAGCCATGCAATCTGAACTTTACATTCCACGATGTTTCTATTAATACGCAAAAGGCAGATTGATTATCAGCATCATTAGTACTTTACATTCCACGATGTTTCTATTAATACGATGAAATAACTGGATCGTATTCTCGGCTTTTTTCTCTTTACATTCCACGATGTTTCTATTAATACTGAAACCTTTATACATCATCTGGAACTGAGCCTTCTTTACATTCCACGATGTTTCTATTAATACGGAGATGAAAAATTATGAAACCGATTATTAATCCTCTTTACATTCCACGATGTTTCTATTAATACGAAAAATTCTCTGTCGGATGTATGGATCTGATTACTTTACATTCCACGATGTTTCTATTAATACTTGACAGCACATACAGATACACATTCCCGATATCACTTTACATTCCACGATGTTTCTATTAATACAACAGGCACATACATTCTCTGTATAGATGGTCATGCTTTACATTCCACGATGTTTCTATTAATACATATACGATTACATAAAAAGGACAATAAATCCTTACTTTACATTCCACGATGTTTCTATTAATACTTTTAGAACACAAACATACTTATTATGTATTCAACTTTACATTCCACGATGTTTCTATTAATACGCCTTGGTGCGCAGCATTCGTGAGTTGGTGTTTTACTTTACATTCCACGATGTTTCTATTAATACTTTCAGCCAAAAGGGTTAATCAGATAGACAGATACAACTTTACGTTCCACGATGTTTCTATTAATACGAGAATGACTTTTACGGATACAAACGCAAGGTCACTTTACATTCCACGATGTTTCTATTAATACCGAAACCGAAGACTTTTGCGACGGTGACGATGAACTCTTTACATTCCACGATGTTTCTATTAATACGCCTCGTGAAGATGAATGAATATTATCCAGATCTCACTTTACATTCCACGATGTTTCTATTAATACCCGTCGTCTATTCATCCTTACAATACAGATATAATCTTACCACTTTCTGTCAATCTTGTCACTTCATTATTTTTATACTTATTTTTATCTTTCTAGACAGCTCTCATTTTTGAAATTTTCCTGATATCTCAAGCATTGTCGACCTCCTGAAGTTTTTACTCTATCTGACGTCGACAATCATAATATGAAACTCGTTAAATCATCCTTCCTACCCCAAAATTCTTTATCCAACCATTTTTCCTGCCGAGATTTAAAAATAATTACAGAATCTAATTCTTTATCAATATACTCTTTTAATTCTTTTTGCAGCTGTGCCAGCTGTCCTTTTGACAATTCACCTTCAAATACAGAATTTTGGATGTGCGTCAGATATTTTTTACATATTTTAAAAATTCTTGACCAGCGTCTTGCACCGTTTTCTTCCTGACTTACATCATAAACTAATACTATATACATAACTCACCACCATATTCTGAATCCCTCATATTCTTTTTCGCCAATCAGATGTTTTATCAGTTTATATGATTCCAATCTTAATAAATACTGATAAGATACCTGTCTGCCTAAGTCTTTATGCATCACTGATTGTTTCAACCTTTTTTCGAGTTCTGAGACAATCAGTTTAGACGCATCTTTTTTCAAATGTAAAAAATTTAATTCCTTCGTAAAGCTATCTTCCGTAATCTGCTTTCGATTTAACAGTGAAAAAATCAATCTGTCTCCGATCAGTGGTTTAAACACTTCTGCAATGTCCAAGCTCAAAGAAAATCGTCTTACCCCAGGCTCATGTAAATAACTGATTGTCGGATTTAACTGCGTATGATAAATTTCACTAAGCACTTTTGTATAAATCAATGTATTCACAAATGAAATCAACGAATTAATCATATTATCTGGTGGATGCATAACTCTTTTTTCAAATTTTATTTCCTGATTTACGATTACATTCCACGCTGCATAATACCTTCTTCGGATATTTCCTTCAACCCCCATTAATTCTTCTATTGTTTTTGTTTTTCCAATCTGCTTCCGCAATGAATCCACATCTCTAAGATATTCTGCTACATCCTTTCCTCTTCCATTATAATATCTCAAATTCCTGTAAATATTATCTGCCGCAGCTTCTATAAATTTTTTTGCAAGTATCATTCTTTTCTCATAGTCCGTATAGTTTTCCACCTGTTTTACCAATAGCTGTCCTGCCAACAGGCTTTCTCTCGGATAATAACTTCCAGTATAAAAATTATAGTAATTAAAGAAATGAACTGGTATCCCATACTGAGAAATGTAATTGATAAATGCTGTATTAAAAGACATTTCTGACATCACATAAATATCTGATATTCGCTCTATTGGAATATCTCGCTTTTCACCTTCATAGGTTGTAAATTGCAATGTATTATCTTTACGTTTCAAATCCCCATTATTATAAACATAAAAGCTTTGCTTCATAACCTTCTCCTAATTATAAATTGAATGTTTATATAAAACACAAATCATAATAAGCACATTTTTTGCATAATTTAGAGTTTACAATCATCGGTGGCGTATCCATGCACTCTATCTCTGTAATTTCACCAATAATCTTCTCCAACGTTTTTATATCATTTTCTGATAGCTCAACTATCACCGACTTTTTTAACAGCGGATAGTCAACCTTTCCTTTAATCCCTTTGACTCCACGTTTCCATAAATAATATAGATAGTACTTAACCTGCCATATTCCAGCGTCCTCTACCACTTTGCTTTTCTTCACTTCATGCAATTCTTTATGTTCACTTATAAAATCAATGTTAATAATGTTATCAATATTTATATGCTTCTCATTTTTACTGTAACTGCTTTCATCAAGTATTTTTCCTAATATGACATCCTCATTTTCTGCTTCCATTCGGATTTCATGACAAAAATACCAGAGTTTTCGTTTGCATACAAAATAATAATAAATCATCACTCCTGTTATCCGATTTTCCATATCCACGCTCCATATTTACACAAATATTCCATCCAATTCTAATTGTTCATCAAACAATATTCCACGTCCTTTCCCGCTTTCAATGTCAAATTCATAATTATACTGTGCTCTGTGAATATCTGTAATTTTTCTGTTTTCGCTTAACCCAATTGTAGTTCTGTCCACTTCTGCCGGAAATTTTTGATAGAGATTTAAACTTAATGTAAGATTTTCCAATTTTGATTTTATCAGGCTTCTGGCTTCCCTGCTCATATTAGGTTTCTTCAAAAACTCTACTCCGTATTCGAATAAATTCTGGTTTTCAACATAAACATTTTCCGGAACAATAGTTACACTTCTGATATCCCGAACTTCAGCCTCATCAGCAGAATACTCCGTTGGATGAATTTCAGAGAATAATTTTAAATCTTTTTGAATGTTTTCAAAGTATATGGTTTCTTTCACACCATCTACACTATAAACCTCATTCATGTATGCAGTTTTTTTATCTTCAGAAAATAATATGTGTTCGTATTTGCTCAGTAATTCCAAAGACCTGTCATATAATTTGTCTTCATAAACACTCCGTCTTTTTCCTTCACTGACTCCATTTCTATTATCAAATACAACAATGTTCGCTTCATTCGGACAATAACGACCTTTACGATTACATCTTCCCATTCTCTGTAAAAGACTATCTGCCGTACACATTTCTGTATACAAAATATCAAAATCTATATCTAAACTAGCCTCAACTATTTGAGTTGTAATCCATATTCCAGATTCACCTGACTCCGAAAATCCCATAATTTTCCTTTCCAGAAATGCTCTGTCTCTTCTAATATATTTTGAATGTAAAAGCCATACATTTTCTCCCTCTAATTTCTTATAAAGCTTCTGAGCTTTAGAAACAGTATTACAGATAACTAACACTTTTCTATTTTTTCCTCGCAGCCTGATTTCATCTAAATTCATTTCCGAATGTCTGATTTCAACTTTATGTCTTGGATATTTCTCCACCTGATATTCTTTTCCGGTGAAATCTTTAAATATGTATTGTTTTCCCTCAACCAAACCATATTGTTCCATAAAATATTTAAGTACAGGTGGAAAAGTTGCTGTAATAATTGCAAATTTGCCACCCATTTCCTGTATCATTTTTAATCCATAAATAATAGTTGCAATTACACGTGGTTCATATGCCTGAATCTCATCCAGAACCAACTTTGAATATTTCAATGTAGCTGCAAATATCTCTGTTCCTAATGCTCTGTATACAAATCTAAACAGTTGGTCAACTGTACAGACAGTCAATGGTTGTGACAACATTTTTGACCTTTCATATTTCTCTCCAATATCTTCATTACCATTATACTCTCTTAAATACACCGCCATAGCATCAGAATGTAACAATGCAACGTCTTTATATTCATAATTTTCCTTTATACGTAAATATATCGCATTAGAAGATACCTTCAACGGTAATGTATAAAAACTTTTTTCACCATTCATCCATAATAGCGATGCTTCTGTTTTTCCAGATCCTGTAGGTGCTATAACAATCAGATTTTTATCTCTATTCATCTTCATAAATTTTTGCGCCGGCCTTAATTCTTTTCCGTTTAGGAATTTTTCTATATTCTTTACCAATTTTTTTTCATGAAGATCAATGACGCTTTCTGCATTTTCATATCCTGCACTGACTGTATAATCAAATTTATTAAGCAAGCCTTTTATCAATAAATATTCTTTCCAGGCATTTGAATCTGGTATATATTTTCCAGTATATACATTGTTACGAAACAGTAAATCATCTAAATTACTGCAATTTAATTTTCTGATTTTTCTATTCAGATATTCTTCAATCTGTTTCATATAATACTTTTCAGCATATTTTCTAATTGCCGGACTGTTATAATGATCCTCCCTGTCATGATGATAATAAACCGCTGTAATAAATGGTCCAAAATCTTTATCCGAAAACAATTCCGACAAATCATCAAATTCATCTAAAGAAATAGTAACAGCACTTAAAAAGCCATGTGGAATCTGCTGAGTTTTTCTTACATCTATATAAAATTTTTCAGCTAATTTCGGACATATCATTGCCTGAAAAACAAGATTAACCTTTCCCAGATCATGAATCCTGCATGCCTCAACCACCAGTTTTTTTTCTTTTTCAGTAAAATATTCCCCATATTCTAAAAAAAACATCTCAGCACACGTTACTATGTCCTTATGATGTTCTTTCAATGTTTTCTGCTTTTCTTCAGTTTTTTCGGCTATATCGGTAATACTACTATTCAATATCTCAATATCTGTTTCGGTAAGATTCTCTTTCAAACATTCCTCAATATTCTTCATATTTTTCTTTATTTCATTGATCCGCTCCGAAGTGAATTGTACTTTTTTTGACTTTGCATAGTACTCCATACATATAATCCTTTCTGAAGCAAGACAGCCTCCATAGCTGCCTTGCTCTATATATTTATACAACAGGTTATTAACAGAAAACTATAGCAGCATCCTCTTCAATATTATCTACATACGCACCTTTTCTTAACGTCATTCCCTGCGGACAATAATATGCTTTGATTCTTCCATTTTTCTTTTTCCATCGCCGTAATCCCTGCTTTGTAATTTCATATTCTTTTGTAAGATTATAAATAGTCATTCTTGGATTTTTGATTTTTATCTTTTCTTCATCCTTTTCCCATTCATTTTCTACCGGAATATACATATCTCTTTTCAAATCCACTTCATTTTCCGGATGAATTCTTACAATATCAACTCGTTCTATGTCCAGAAGATCTTCATATCGTCCCAGTGCCAAATATTGTGGAGGATTTTTTAATGATTGATATACCGTATCAAAGTCTTCTTCATCTGGAACAATATGAATAACCATACGATTTTCGCATATAAGTTCTACATTTGCAATTCCACGAAAAATACCATATTTTTCATCATCTTCAATGCAAATCTGATGCCTTCCTTCCTCAAATTTAGCTCCCGATGAAAAAGAATATCGCGTATATAATTCTGACACTGTACCACAATTTGTTCCTTGAATGCAAAGCTTCATTGGATGAAATTCCGTATAACCACATGCAGCATGAATCATTCCCAGTACAGTGGAATAAGGAGGTAATGGAAATGTTTCTTTAATAATAAAACTGCTGGGTTTTCTATAATTGACCAGATTTTGAAAACACTGTAATCTAATTGCTTTCTCCATAATATAGATTCACTTCCTCTTTCAAATGCTTAAATACTGTTCCAACAGATTCTGCTTTTAACTCTTCTCTGACAATCTTTTCGTTATCAAAAATACCTGACGTAATTCCGGTAAAAGTATATCCGGCAAGTTCATTATCTTTAATCAATTCCTGTAACGTTTCTACATTTATTTTATTATCATCAACCTTTACCCTGTTTTCAAAAAACGGATTTTTTCTGCTATATCTTCCTCCAATAACAAATAACGGACTCAAATTTTCACGTCTTCCTTTGATATCTCTATATAGATATTGCATAGTATCCAACAGGATCTTCACACGTTCTGCCTTTTCTTCTTTATCAATATCAATCTCTCCATCGATACCTACTCTGTCCAAATCAATTGACATAGTATATGCGTAATAAGAACGATGAACCTCACTTTGCGCAATTCCATTTTCCAGATTTCCTCTTACAGCCAGTCCCATATTAGTAAGAAATTCCAGATTTCCCTGAAATGGTTCCAAAGCAATAGCATTGCTAAGTCTGGCAACTGCAGATCTCGTAGCAGCACCTCCCTTTTGCTCATCACCTTTCGCTGTTGTTTTCATGTATCCAAACAAATCAATTTCGGGGTAATCTTTAATAGTTGCAGATGGTGCAAACTGTACAACTCCGCTTTTTCCATCCACCGGAGTTGTATCCCAATTAGACTGCTGCACAATATTATATCTCATAGCCTGTCTGGAAATATAAGAATACTGCTCATGATTTCCCCTCGTCATTTTTTTGAGAGAAGAAATGTTTCCAATCCCTTCCCCATAATTTGCACTTTCTGCCAGAAAAATCATCGTAATAGTTAAGCCTTCTCTTTTCATAATCATTTTTCCTCCTTTTTCTCATAGCATCCTTCCAATCCCATTACAAATGCATATCCATATCTTGTAAATTTTTCCGAATTTCCCAGCATTTGTACAAGACCTGTTGGAATTAATAACTCCTGACCATTTTCGTTTTTACGTGATCCGTACGCACTATACAGTCGCAATACAATATCCATAAATTTCTCTACATTTCTTACAGACAGAGCATTCAACAACTGATATTCCATTCCCCGCAGGCATTCGCCGGAAGACTCACCCTTAGCAGACATGATTGCTCTTCTTAAATCTGCTCCACTTTTTTTCATACTTGTGTACATAGCAATCTCCTTTCTCTTCTCTTCTTCTGTATAATATACAATTTCTGACCGCAGCTGAATTTCATATATACAGTTAACATAAAAATTTAATGAGCCTGTTTCAACAGCCGCTTTCAATACCTTATCCAGCAATTGATATTGATTACGATATTGCAGCAGATTAATAACCACTATTTCATGTATATTGACAAATTCATTCTTAATTTTTATATAAGGATATTTTCCCAACAATTGCAATGCATTTGAAGTACCAGGCATACTTATAATGTCCAGCATACTTTTATGAACAATACCAAGCAGATACCTGTCTTCTGCCCTTATTCCACGCAAAATCACCTGAATATTAGAAATCTCTTTCGTTTTTTCTTTCAGCAATATATTAATTGTTCGGGCAAACCACTGCGAATATTTTTCATCCTCCTTTTTTTCTCCCTCTATACTGTCAGTTCCGTTTTTCGAATTAACATCCAATAATGCATGAATATCATTATTAATATTCATAAAGACAAATTTATTTACAAACAGCCGAAATCCCAACGGACTCAGAGCATAAACAAACGTACATCCCGGACAAAGAAATGCATCTACTTTGCAATCCCAGAAAGCAGAACGTTTTCTTGTAAAATCATCCCCCACTTCATTCATAAATGCAATTGAATTCTTCTCTTTAGGTCCTATCGTTGCTCCACAGTCAATGCATAAATCTTTTGCTTTTACATGATCTGTCTTCAGATATTTCCTAAACGGCTCGGAAAAATCTTTTTCAAATAATTCCCGCATATCTTTTTTTGCATTTGCCCGCAGTAAAAAACACTTTCCGCTCCAAAAACGATTAATATATGTATATATCACACTTTTCATAATAAATGTTTCCCTGCACTTTGGTTGCTGAAGAAATTTTTCCAAATCAATTAATCGTTTTTCCAAATCTGTCACGTCTAACTTGTCATTGAGTTTATCCTTTTTTAGAATTTGGTATACTTCCTGCATTTCAATATCATGTTTTATATTTTCAAATCCAGCCTGATAACTATTAGAAAGCAGTTTGTCATTAATAAATTTCAGATCTTCCTTTTCTTCCTTTCCTGGATTCCATTTTCCAATCTGAATTTTATCTATACACTTACTAATTCTGTCAAGGACTCCCTGATAAACTGTAAATGGTCCAAAATACTGTACACAGGCTTTAAAGTACATGTCTGTCCAGTCAGCATTCAATGCGAAATCCATATCAATCCATAATCCTTGTCCGTCTTGCGTAATGCCAAAGTCTGAATCTTCTTTTGCATCTGCTGCTTCTAACATATATCTGAAACCTACGATTCCTGCATTCTTCAGGAAATCCCCCAATGTAATTACATATTTATCCAAGAAATCACCGCCTCCTACTAAAATATGATTTCAAATTTCCCGTGTCCAGCAGAACGTCTAGTTCCAATTCCAGCTGCATACAATATTTCCAACAGTCTGAGATTTCCTGTTATTTTATAGATACCAATATTTCCATCTACAAATTGCCCCATAGTTCTTGTAACTACCTTTTTTCCTTTTAAAGGTACAATAGAAAAATCACTTGTATCGCACTCTATGTTTATCCTCTGTAAAAAGATTTTCAGATTCTCCTTTACAATATCCGAAAATTCCGGCTCATCAAAGGTATAATAAACATCAGTATTATCATCACTATTATGTTTTCTCGCTATTAATGAACTCTGCATTTTTACAATCAATTCCGTTTCTTTAATTGTCTGAAGTTTCCTTGTTTTCACCGACAGCAGTTTCATGGAATTTCTGTTCATATGGAATATTTTATGCTTCATAAGACTAAATGCATTAAAAAATATCAGTAATTCTCCCATATCAATATCAGAAAAAGTTAACATAAATTTATTTGCTCCAAGTTTAATTGTGTCTGAAGTAAATTGGGCATGAGGCAAATAGCATGTCCAGCAATAAGTCTTTATCACAGACTCCCGCTTGTTGTATAACCTGTCAAATAAATCCGGCGAAAAATTTTCAATTGCTGCTTTCATAAAGCTTAATATCACTTTATCATAATCTATTGGCAATTCCGCATTTTCCAATTCAAATTCCAGTTTAAGTTCTGTCATCTCAGTTCCTCCTCTCTTCGTCCTTTCTTTTTTTATTGTATCACTATACTTTTATATTTTCAATACTATTTCAATGGATTTTTTTTTTATATTTTGACTTTATCAAATTTTTACATTATAATATCAATACACCATTTTGGAATGTAAATTTGAAATAGTACTGAAACAGTATTTAATAATAGTACCATATTGGAGCAAAAATAGAGATTGCCAGCTATTTAATAACCACTGACAATCTCTATTTTTTATTTTATCAATCAGATCACTCTGAAATCTCAACAATTATTCATATAACAGAATGCCACTCTTTAGCAGTTTAACAAGAGAAATCTTTCATCCAATCGGCTCGAAGTCTACAGCTCCATGTTTACACAGTGGGCAGATATAATCTTCCGGAAGTTCATCACCTTCGTAGATATATCCGCAGACTTTACATACAAATCCTTTCTTACCTTCTGTTTCAGGTTTCGGTTTTACATTTTTCTGATAATAGGTGTAGCTCATTGTCTCCTGGTCACTTACCACGCGAGCTTCTGTCACACTGCAGATGAACATTCCGTGAGTTCCCAGATCTACATACTGCTCTACTTTCAGGGACATAAATGCGTTGATATATTTGTCCAGGAATATCAGTCCGTTATCAGAACGATTCACCTTCTGTCCCGCAAATTTATCCACGCTTCTTCCACTCTGGAAACCAAACTGTTCAAATACAGAGAACGGAGCTTCTACAGAGAGACAGTTTACATTCATCACCCCTGTCTGCTTGATAACATGGTGAGAATAATTTGTCTTATTGATATTAACTGCAACACGGAACGGAGAGTCTGTCAGCTGGGTAACTGTGTTGACGATCAGTCCGTTATCCTTCTTACCGTCATTTGATGTCACTACATAGAGACCATAACCAATACGGAATAATGCTGTCATGTCATTTTTATTTGCCAGTTCATCATTCTTTGCAATATATTCCTTACAAAGCTCGGAAGCCATCGCTTCCATCTGATCTCTGTTTTCCTGATTTACTGCGGACATGATCTTCACTGTGGTGTCCAGCCAGTTGATCTTCTTACATTCAGAAAGCATATTTTTCATTACTTTTGCTGCCAGAGGTGCCCAGGAACCGTTTTCAATAAGGCCCACTGTGCGGTTCTGGAAATTATGCTCTGCCAGACGGGTAATAAAGTCATTCATAAACGGATAGATTCCTGCATTATAGGTAGTTGTTGCCAGTACCAGCTTACTGTAACGGAATGCATCACTGAGTGCCTGAGACATATCATCTCTTGCCAGATCATAAACAACTACTTTCGGACATCCCTTGCTCTTTAATTTCTCCACAAACTGATTGACTGCTTCTTTGGTATGTCCGTATACAGAAGTATATGCAACTACGATTCCTTCTTCCTCCGGTGTGTAAGAGGACCAGGTATCATAGAGGCTGATATAATGTCCCAGATTTTCTGTAAGTACCGGACCATGTAACGGACAGATGATCTGAATATCCAGAGTAGCTGCTACTTTCAGAAGTCTCTGTACCTGTGCGCCATATTTACCAACAATACCGATAAAGTATCTTCTTGCTTCATCATCCCAGTTTTCTTCCACATCCAGAGCACCGAACTTACCAAATCCATCTGCCGAAAAAAGAACTTTATCTGTGCTGTCATAAGTCACCATAACCTCCGGCCAGTGTACCATTGGCGCAAATACAAAAGTAAGATTATGATTTCCCAGACTCAGTGTAGAACCATTCTCTACTTCCAGTTTCTGCCCTTCCAGATCCAGTCCGAAGAAATTCTTGATCATTACAAATGTCTTCGCATTGGCTACTACTGTAGTACCGGGATATACTTCCAGAAAGTTCGCTACATTTGCTGCATGGTCAGGCTCCATATGCTGAACGATCAGATAGTCCGGCTTACGTCCGCCCAGTGCCTGTTCAAGATTATCCAGCCATTCATGTTTGAAATTGGCATCTACAGTATCCATAACTGCAACCTTGTCATCCAGAATCACATAGGAATTATATGCCATTCCGTTTGGCACTGCATACTGTCCCTCAAATAAATCTACCTGATGGTCATTCACTCCGACATATTTAATGGTATCTGTAATCTTCATATTTCTGCCCTCAATTCTTTCTTTATAGTATATCGTCTGTCCGTTACTATTCAGCAATCTGCTGTCACTCAACGTTAATAAGTTATAGTTGCTATGCATTCTTAATTTGTTTATGTTTTTATATTATACTATTTTAATCCAATTTTCAAGTCCTTTTGGTAATTTTTTTCATTTATTTATGAGATTTTTTATAGAGTCAGGTAGATATCCTCAATTGAAGCAGGGCTTACTTAATTGGGTTAATTTACAGTATTCTCTGAAATTATTACGAGTATACTCAAAAAAACAGCAGAACAGATACAAATTATCCATCCTGCTGACGTTCCTTCCATAGCAATCTGCATAAATAATATATTAATCCAGTTCAGTAGAATTTCACGCTCTGCTGAACCACATCACAATTCATTATTTTCCAAAATTGCAATACTCATAATGTAGTTATAATCTTATACAATGTCTCCACGCTGTACGGCAGTATTCTCTCATCCAATTGAAATTTCGGATGATGCAGAGGATGATTCTCTCCTGGTATTCCCGCAAGAAATACTGTGAAAAGTCCTCTGGTTTCTCTAAAATATCTGTATGCGTTGTCACCGGAAAGAAACAACTCATCTTCTCCTTCCAGAACAAATTTATCTCCGAATACTTCTTCACCCACTGCCTTTGCTGTCTCTGTAAGTTCCTCATCATTGGCAAACGCATATACCGGATCTTTTGGAAATTCCATACGGATCTGTGTGCCAGTCCGCTTTTCAATTTCCTGCAGATTTCTCTCCAGCTCGTGCTCAAGTGCCATGTAAGTTTCTTCATGAACTGCGCGTATATTTCCGTTTAATACCACATGGTCTGCAATAATATTCGTATATTCACCGCCATGGATCGTACCCGTACCCACAATATATTTTCCTGCATCCGGATGCTGTTTTCCAAAACTTTCATTCAGATCATGAATGGCACTTATCACTTGAGCAGCTGCATAAATTGCATCAATCCCCTTATCCGCTTCACACCAGTGACTGGATTTTCCATGAACATGAATCTGCATACTGTTGATCATGGAAGATGCCTGTCCCTGATGCACTGCCATTCCAAATGTCATGTCCGCTGCGTAATGAAACATCAGAAATGCATCTGCTTTCGGATTCTCTAATGCTCCGGCCTGAAGCATTCTTTTTGCACCTTCACCAATCTCCTCTGCAGGTTCAAAAAGGAACCGGAGTCTGACCGGAAAACTTTCCTGCATTCTTTGCTCTTCTGCCACAATTTTTGCAAGGATCAGTGCTGCTGCCAGGATCATATCGTGACCGCAGGCATGCATACATCCCTGATTTACTGATGCATATGGTAGATTTGTCTGCTCCTGTATGGGCAATGCATCCATCTCCGCCCTGAGTACAACCAGTTTCTCCCTGTTTCTCAGAGATGGAAGTTCCGCGATCAATCCTGTAGGTTCTATCGGCACAATCTCATATCCCAGTTTCTCCAGATATTTCCGGATATATGCAGACGTCTCCACTTCCTGAAGTGCCAGCTCCGGATATTGATGAAAGTAATGTCTCAATGTGATTAATTCTTCCGTATATTTTTCTATATTCATCTGTTTTCCAACCTTTGTTCTCAGGGATTACCATTTTCATCTTCCGACATACTCAAAACCGCATTCGGACGTTCCAGGCAGAACTTCTGTATCTCTTCCAGAAATCTCTGACCGTATTTCTTCAGCTTATTCTCGCCCACACCGGAAACCTCCAGCATTTCTTCTTCATTTGATGGACATTTGATGCACATATCTATCAGCGTCTTATCACTGAACACGATATATGGAGGCATGGCTTCCTCTTTTGCAATTTCCAGACGAAGTTTCCGCAGGGCTTCAAATAAATCGTAACCTGCTGCCGTAAGCGCATCTGTACTGCGTTTTCTGACAGATTTCTGGGGCTTTTTCTTTTTATCCGGTTCTTTTTCCTCGTAAGTACGCATGATCACGTGAGTATTTTCATCTCTTAGCGGAGAAATATCGCCCAGTTTCAGCACACTGTAACGTTCCTGTGTCTGATAGAGATATCCCATCTCAGTCATCTGGCTGATCAGTGCCCTGAGTTCTGCCTCACTGTGATCATTCAATGCTCCATAAGATTTATACTTATCTGTTCCAAGTTCCCTCAACCGGGCTCTCTTAGCCCCCAGCAGAGTACCAATCACAATTGTCAGTCCATACCTTCCTCTCGTCTCAGCTACACAGTTCACTACCCACTTCGCCTCTCTGGTCATATCTGTCTCATGGTATTCTCTGTGACAATTTCCACAATTATCACAGGGACCGAAGGTCTTTTCACCGAAATACTCCAGAATATAATTTCGCAGACATCCTGTTGTTTTACAATATCCTTCCATGATCTGAAGCCTTCGTATATCCCGCTGACGAATGAGAAATTCATCCTCTTCATCCACATCGGAAAAATCTTTGTTATCCAGAAGCATTCGGTCGATCATAACATCCTGTGCAGAAAACAATAGAACGCACTGGGAATTCTCTCCGTCACGCCCTGCACGTCCTGCCTCCTGATAATAATTCTCCATACTCTGCGGCATATTGTAATGGATCACATATCTCACATTGGATTTATCAATCCCCATTCCAAATGCATTTGTTGCAATAATAACGGGGGTTCTGTCGTAAATGAAATCATCCTGATTCTTTTTTCTGGTTTCATTATTCAGTCCTGCATGATATCTGGTAACAGCAACTCCTTTTTGGAAAAGCAGTTCAAAAAGATTGTCCACATTTTTTCTTGTAGAACAGTAAATAATCCCGCTCTCTGTTGGATGTCTGTCTATGTAATCCATCACAAAATCGTCTTTTCGCCGGATATTTTCCACGCTGTAATATAAATTCTTTCTATCAAACCCGGTGATCACTACTTTCGGATCTTCCAGATTTAAAGTACAGAGAATGTCGTTCTTTACTTCCTCTGTTGCAGTTGCGGTAAAAGCACTGACGATCGGACGACCGGGAAGATTTTTTACAAAGTCTACGATTTTGACATAGCTTGGTCTGAAATCCTGGCCCCACTGTGAAATACAATGTGCCTCATCCACTGTCACCATGGAAATCTCCACCTGTCTGGCAAATTCCAGAAACTCATAATTTTCCAGACGTTCCGGTGCAACATAAATAATTTTGTATCTTCCTCCTGCTGCCAGGTACAACGCCTTGCTAATCTGACTTTCCGACAGTGAAGAATTGATAAATGCGGCATGTATTCCCGCTTCATTCAAAGCCTTTACCTGATCCTGCATCAGTGAGATCAGAGGAGAAATTACAATCGTAATTCCTGACAGCATCAGTGCCGGTACCTGATAACAGATGGATTTTCCGGCTCCTGTCGGCATGATTGCAAGCACATCCCGGTGTTCCAGAATGGACTCCACAACACTCTCCTGCCCTTCTCTGAATGTATCATATCCAAAATAAGTCTTTAAGGTCTGTACTGCCTGTCTGTTCACCTGAAGCCTCCCTCTGCATTTTAATCTATTTTAATCTCTTTTTCAGCTCCTGAATCAGTTCGGAATAGTCTCTGTGCTGCATCTTCGGAAATGCCTTGATGATACGCCCCTGACCGACAACGGTATGATTGGTAATAGAGCTGGACAGTTCCTCAAACTGAGCCTGAAGCTCCGCTCTTTTTATACGAAGCATTTCGATAGATTTTTCTCGCTGTGCGGCAGTTGCATCACGCAGTTCTGCTGCTGCAAGAGTTGCCTGAACCTTTCCTTCTCCCACTTTCTGTGCTGTGCCAATCGTAGTCGTAGCCAGTGTATCACTCAGTTTATCACTTACAATTCTCAAATCTGAGCGAACCTTATCCAGTCTGGTAAGCTTTTTATTCAGTCCCTGGATCACTGCTACCGTCACAATAAAATCTGTCAGATACACAGCATACAAAACTGCTATCACAATCCACTCCCAGGTTGCAGGTGTATGTAACGCATGTGCCTCTACATACTTCTGGAAAACTTTTACTACCATAACGATAGCCAGTCCCCAGATCAGAGAAAACTCCAGGCAAATGTAGCCATGAAAATTAAAGGGTTTATCTGAATAATCCCACCATCTTGCGTGGAAACACACATCCAGCAGCCAGCCTGCAACCAACTCCACCGCAGTTGCCAGAACAATTCCAAACACAAAAATCATTCCATCACTCATCTGACGCCCGCTGCCCTGAATTGTATTGAGCAAAGCAAAAACAGAAAGCACCCCAAATCCATATACCGGGCAGACCGGTCCATTCAGGAAACCTCTGTTTATAACTTTTCCCAACGCTACTGCATGAAAAATAACTTCAACAACCCAGCCGCCAAAAGAATAAATAAGAAAATACAGACATATCTGAAAATACGTCATTCCACAAATCATTCGTTGCTCCTCCTTGCTTTCATCAAACCACTTTTCATATCCCATTATCACAGTTCAAACAGAAAACTTACCCCAGACTGTTTTGTAATGTACTGATCAATTCCTCTATAACAATTGGTTTGGATAGAAATCCATCCATACCACATGCCAGTGCTTTCTTTCTGTCTTCGTCAAAAGCATTGGCAGTCATGGCAAGGATCGTAATTCCCGCCAGTGCCGGATCATCCAGTGAACGGATCTGCTCAGTAGCCTCATATCCGTTCATTACAGGCATCTGCACATCCATAAGCACCAGATCATAATCACCTGGTCTTGAATTCTTAACCTTCTCCACAGCCTCTGCTCCATCTTCCGCTGTATCAACCTGAAAACCATATTCACTAAGGAGTGCTACTGCAATTTCTCTGTTCAGTTCATTATCTTCCACAAGCAGTATTTGCCTGCCTCTGAAATCTGAATCTGCTGCCGGAAGAATATTATCCTCTGCCCCGGCCTGCTTCTGACCGATAGCAGCCATCAGAGTCTCTCTGATATCTGACATAAACATAGGTTTGGCACAGAACGCAGTCACCCCTGCTGCCCTGGCTTCCACTTCAATATCTGACCAGTCGTAAGCAGTCAGGATAATGATTGGCGTATCATCACCAAGACTGCGGATCTGACGGGTAACTTCAATGCCATTCATATCAGGCAGACGCCAGTCAATGATATAAGCGTGGAATGCATCCCCCATTTCCATAGACTGTCGTGCACGGAGAACAGCCTCCTTACCGGAAAGTGTCCATTCCGAACGCATTCCAACCTTTACAAGCATCTTAGTCACACTGTCACAGGTATTGAAATCATCGTCTACTACCAATGCCTTCAGACCTTCCAGTTCTGCGATTTTCTCTATACGGTGGTTCTCAGGCTGAATCCGCAATGGCAGACGGATAATAAATTCAGTACCTTTGCCCTGTTCTGTTTGAACCTCAATGGTTCCGCCCATCATATCCACGATGTTCTTGGTGATAGCCATGCCCAGTCCTGTACCCTGAGTCCTGCTTACAGTGGAAGTCCGCTCTCTCTCAAAAGGAGAAAATATCTTCTGTACAAATTTTTGACTCATGCCGATTCCGTTATCCTTTACCCGGATTTCGTACAGTTCACAGCCTCTCTGTATACCCGGATACTCTCTCAGCCGGACAGAAACGGTTCCGCCTGCAGGAGTAAACTTGATCGCATTGGACAAAAGATTCAGCAGTACCTGATTCAGCCTGGTCTTGTCACAATAAACATCCTCATTGATAACATCCATGACATCCATGTAAAGCTCTAACTGTTTCGCATGGATCTGTCCGCTGATAATGGTTTTCAGATCATGAAGAACCTCTGACAGACTGACTTCCGTCTCTTCCAGATGGATTTTCCCGCTCTCAATACGGCTCATATCCAGGATATCATTGATCAGTGAGAGCAGATGATTACTGGAGGAAAGAATCTTACCCAGATAATCCCGAACCCTTTCTTTATCATCAATGTTGCTTACAGCCAGTGTGGTAAAACCAATGATCGCATTCATTGGTGTACGGATATCGTGAGACATATTGGAAAGGAAGGTGCTCTTTGCCTTGTTTGCAGTCTCCGCAGCGCGGACCGCCTCAGAAAGGGCCTGATTCATTTTTCTATCAGAGGTACGATCTGACAGAACCAGGATATATTTCTTTTTTCCGTTTACCTCGCTGCCCATTGCAACGTTATGAAACCAGCGGTGTTCTCCTGTTTTCTGATGAACATATTCAAGATCCCATTCCTGCTGCTCATGAACCTGGATTTCTTCCAGATACTTCTTCTCCGGATCTTCAACGTCCCCGGGATGCAGTTTCCCAAGGACACAAATATCTTTACGAATCTGTTCTACTGTAATTCCCAGCAGTTTTTCCACATTGGGACTGACGTAATCTGCCTGATATGTTTTTGCATCCAGCATCAGGAAAACGTCATCTACATTCATTGACAGCTTTTGAAACAGTTCGTCCCTGTACAGGATCTCCGTATCCTTTCTCTTCAGGTTTACCCTGTTTTTCCGGAGAATAATTTCAATAAAAAGACCGGCAATACACACCGCTACTGCACTTACAAGCAGCATAGTACTACGCTGCAGAGCATTCATACTGGCATTGACGATATCAGCCTGGATAAGTCCCAGAAAGATCCAGTCCTGAGGTTTGGATTTCTCATAGACCAGATAGTAATCCTCTCCTTCCAGATTTATCAGCATTGCATCTGTATGTCCTTCCTTAAACTCTTCTGAAAGTTTAAGGATCTCTTTTTCAGACATATTGGAATGTTCTCTCAGAATCCCAAAGAAATTATACACCTCTCCCCATGCCTCAGAAGAATGATCCACAACAACACGGCCATCCGGATGAACCACATAACTCTGGGCATTTCCATTGAAAGCAGAAATATTCAGCACATTTACGATATCAGAGTTTTCATAGGCAATGGCAATGGCATCATATTCAAAGCCCTGATAACTTCCATGAGGCCTGGGAGTGGCAAAAACAAGGAGCTGGGATTTTCCGGGAACTGTTGCATTGGTTATCACATCATTTCCCTGCCGGATCTCATCTTCAATATTTTCCTGTAATCCCAGATACCCGGTTTCACCTGTTACCATCTTATAGTTCCCGTCCGCTGACAGGAAATAAAAATCTAAAAAGCCTGCATCTTCCTGTGCTTTCTCTATATACTCACGAATTTCACTTTCATCGGAAGTGTTCTGCAGATATTCCCCCCATATATGGAGATAAGTCAGATTCTTATTTGTCAGCTCACTTAGCATATTATCAGACTGATGAAAAATTTCTGTCAGGTGAGAAACACTTTCCTCATAAACAGTCTTCGATACAAACCCCAAATATTGGAAAACAGTCAAAAGGATTCCAACAAATAGGGCAATAAGAACTGCTGCATTCCATCGTTTTCTCACAACCCGTTTCTTTCTGTTTGTATTATGATTCTTAACATCCATTCTTCTCACCTCAGAGTAATGTAGTCTTCAGGCTCTGCAAGAATGGCATTACCATCTGAAACATATGTTGTCCAGGTATCTTCCACAGAGGTATCCCCTCCATCAAATACAATATTTTCCTCTGCCGGATAAGCTTCCATATATTGTGGTGCTGCAAGGCAGGTCACAGTAAAAGTATCCTTGTCCTGAATCTGTTTTCCATTCTTTGAAACTTTACTCAATGTATAACCATTATCCGTTTCCCTGATTTCTACAGAAATACCACTGAACACAGGCAGAGAGCCGCGGTTAAAGGGGATAAAGCCTCCCTGATAGCCTTCTACGAAGTTTCTGACCGTTTCCTTCAGTTCTGCCCCGCTCATCTCACTGCTGTAAGCGGAAAGCTCGTTTGGCATAATCATGTTGCCTGCCATTTTTTCTGTATAACCGGCCTTCAGTACATTTCCTGTAAAGCTGTTTCCTGTTGCAATCAGCACATCCGTCCCATAAATACCGCGCAAAGTGTTTGCCATAACAGAATAGGCTTCATTGCCTCCGCTGGTATGGAAACGATTGGAATAAGTTTTCTTTGAATCCAACACAATATCCTCAGAAGTGGATTTTTCTTCAAGAAGCTGGGAATTAAATGACTGATAAGCCTGCTCTGCATTATATTCTCCTGAGATCATCTTAGACACCACATCCCTGGAAATGGAAAAAAAGTCATTTGACGCAATACGGATATACATATGGTTTTCTTCGATCACAGGTTTCACATCCTTCAGATATTCCGTAAGCCGGAAATCCACATCCTGGCTATAGCTTAACAGATCCTGCCCATCATAAATGATCCGGTTCTGCGCATCCTCTGAAAGCATTGTGTTCAGTACCTTCATTGCTTTCTGCCGACGTGTTTCATCCTTTGTCAGGTCACGGTTTAAAGCTATCTGGAAATATGGTGTAGTCATCAGCCACTTTTCGCCGTTCTGCTGAAAGAATGGCAGGAATGTTGTGTTAATGCCCTGATCCTGGAACATTTTTACACCGGCAGAACTGCCGAAATACATGGCAAGCTTACCACTTTTATACATCTCAACCACATCATCATAATTCATATCCAGATCATCCTGGCTCAGCCCTGTATCCTGAATAAACTGCTCCATACGTTCAAAAGCCTCCGGCCAGACAATACTGTCCAGACCTTCTCTCTTTGCATTGTCCGGGTCACTGTAGATGGTACGCCACTTACGTCCATCCACAGAAGACAGCTCTGATGCAGACAGACCCTGCAGTGTTTCCATACAGGTATAATCATAGTAATAGTCTGCAGTAAACCCACGGATACCCACCTCATCAAATGCCTGGCAGGCAGAAACGAAGCTTTCATAATCCGTTGGAAGAGGAATATCATACTTTTCAAAAAGATCTTTGTTCACTACAAAGCCATGGGCATCTGCACACACAGGAAGCCAGTTTACACTGCCATCCTGATTTTTGAAATTGTTAAGGTAGGTATCATAGACAGCACCTGCAGCATTGGTTGTGGAAAGATCCATCAGACTGTCCTTCAGGGGGCTTGCATCATGGAGGGAAAACCTGCAGCAGGTTATAATATCCGGCAATCCGCCGTTTTCATTCAGAAAACGATAGAAATCCAGATCATTATTGCCTACTACAAATTCAACGTTGATATCCGGAAGCTGTTCCTGGATGTATGGCGCATATTTTTCATACAGCTTTGTGCTCCATAAATACACTGTGATGGTTTCTGCATCTTCTTTTTCCGCACTTTTCCCGCCGCAGCCAGACAGAAGTGATACGGCTGTCACCATCGCCAAAAGCACAGAAACTAACTTGTTCCATTTTTTCTTTTTCATTATAACTTCTCCCTCTGATTGCGTTTTACTAACTCATTGATCACTTTTACTAATAATTTCCCATCAACAGGCTTGGCAATATGTTCATCCATTCCTGCTTCCTTTGCTCTCATTTTGTCCTCAGTGAACGCGTTTGCTGTCATGGCAATGATCGGTATCACTTTTGCATCCTCTCTGTCCAGAGAGCGGATCATCTTTGCTGCTTCATATCCATTCATGACAGGCATCATAATATCCATAAGAATAGCATCAAATTCTCCAGGTCTGCTTTTTCTGAATATGTCAACAGCCTTCTGTCCATTCCATGCTTTTGTCACCACAGCGCCTTCATTCTGAAGCACAAATTCTGCAATCTCCATATTCAGCTCATTATCCTCTGTCAGAAGAACATGGAGCCCCTGGATAGAAGTTTCTGTTTTTTCTTCCGTTTCATTCCTGTCCTTCATATCTGCATCAATCTGGAATGGAATCCGGATCACAAATGTAGTCCCTGTGCCTTCTTTACTTTCAAAGGAAATGGTTCCGCCCATTTTCTCCACCAGTTTTTTTGTAATTGGCATTCCCAGTCCTGTTCCGGCGAATTTTGTGCGGCTTCCTGCATGTTCCTGTGCAAATGGTTCAAAAATGCGTTTCTGGAATGCCTCTGTCATTCCAATTCCGGTGTCTCTGCAGACAAATTCCAATGTGGGCATTGCTGTCTGTTTCGATGGGATTTCCCGACAGCTGATATAGACATATCCGTTTTCTTTGTTATATTTCACCGCATTGGACAAAATATTCATCAGAATCCGTTTCACATGCACCGGACTTCCAATAAGATTCCAGTGTGTAACTTCTTTCTCTTCCCAAATGATCCGGATGTTCTGCTCCGCAGCCATATGTTCGATCACACCCAGTATTTCCTCAAAAATACTGTTCAGATTAAATGGGATGTCTTCCAGAACCACTTCATCTGACTCCAGCTTGCTCATGTCCAGAACCTCGTTTATCAGTTCCAGCAGCAGATGGGATGTCTTTTTGATCTTTGCCCTGCATTCCGTCTGTTTCTCCATATTGTCTGCATAATGGTCTGCCACATTGATCATGCCGCAGATTCCATTGATCGGTGTCCGGATATCATGGCTCATTCTCTGCAGAAACTCAGTTTTTGCCTCATTGGCTGCTTCTGCTTTTTTTGCTGCTCTTAGAAGTTCTGCTTTATATTTTTCATCTTTTTCCTTTTCCTGTTTCCGATGTGCCAGATCCGCTCTGTAACCCCAGAAGCAGAATATACCGAATATGAGTAAATAAAGAAAAACGACAGCTGTTACACTTAGTGGCAGGTTACGGAATACTTCCGTATCCGGAAGATAGGTATAAATATAATAATCCCGCTGCTTCAGCATGATTCCGTAACCTCCGGTTCCTTCATTTTTTAAATGAAAAATATGCTGACTGTCTGTATGCTCTTTCATTGCCTGGACAACCTGGTTGCCGGCAGTATCCTGTCCCAGCAGGCTTTCATCGTTGCTAGCAACGATGGTTCCCTTATCTGCAACAATAATCGTTCCATCTTTCTGAGTGCTATAGCCATTTAAAAGGTTCTGTATTGTCAGGGTATAATTTCTGACAAATTCCGGAGATGTGTAATAATAAATTGCAACCATACCTGGTGCATCTTTTCTGGCACAGGCTGCAATGTCGATACGTGATCCGTCTTCTCGGTCAATCCGTTCCGAATAAGATCTTTCTTCATATCCGGTAAAATCCATGATAATGTCTTTTTGCAGATAATCTGTGATCTCATTGGTCAGAGCCTCATCCATGCTGTATTTGCAGACTGTCTTTCCCTCTGCATCCAACACAAGGATACCATCCACCCAGAGGGTCTGCAGATTTTCTTTCAGAAACTCCTGGCTTAGCCGGCCGCCGTTTTCTGTTTCCATGTCGATATTCGTACTCATCTGTCTGGCGCTTTCAATGGCACGGAGGAGACTTTTAGATTCCGAAGCTTCATTATAATGGGTGTAGGTGGAACACTGCACTTTGACATAGTTTACAGTTTTCACCATCCTGTTCTCTGCTTCCTTTTTCTCTGCCTGAAAAAAGTAATACAGGGAAGCTGCAGTCACACAGATTCCAAGCAGAATGCCGAATATCCAGAATCGCTTTACTTTTATTCTTCTCCTAATATCCAAGATCATCCACCTCCAGATACTTCTGGGGATCATCCAGATATTTTTTAATGATTTTCAGGGATGTGCCATCCTGACGCATTTCTTCCAGCGTCTGATCCATCTGCTCACAAATTCCTCTGTCATCCTCTTTTGCAAAAGCAACACCTATCCCGACCACCATCAGCGGATCTTCCAGGATACGGAAGCTTGCATCATAATCCTTCATGTACTGGACAATGGATTCCTCATGTGCAGCAACTGCATCTACATATCCTTTTCCCAGAAAGGTATAGATTAGTTCCCTGTGCCCAAGACTGATCAGATTGCCCAGTTTGGGGATCCTTTCATCTGTCCGGTTCAGAAAGATGCCTTCCGGTTTGGTTGTGGACTGGACGGCAAGGTTCTTTCCCTCCAGATCACTTAGTTTATAGATATCACTGCTCTCATTTACAGCAACTACCTGGCGGCTTGCTATGTAGGGTCCTGCCCAGCGGTAATCGTCAAGGCGTCCTTCCATGGAAAAACAGCCCATAATACAGTCGATCTCTCCGCTTTCTACCAGTTCTTTTTTCTTCTCCCAGTTGATCTGGACAACATCCACCTGATACCCCATTCTTCTGAAAGCTTCTGTAGCCAGTTCCACATCAATTCCTGTGGGGATTCCATCTTCATTCAGATAATTGTATGGCGGATAACTGTCACTGCCCAGGGTGATAACGGGCTTTTCTCTTTCTTTTTTAGTAACATCTGCATTTTTGCACCCTGCCAGGGCAGTTGCTAAAATTCCCACAAGCAGAATGCCTGCAATCACTCTTTTTCCTTTCATCTTTTCTCCATTCCTGCTGTTCTTCTCTATTTTCCATCAAATTTAACCGAATCAGGTAAGTCCCCTGCGGAGGTTGCGAATATCCGCTTGAAGACAAAAAAAAGTTCCTTGTAAAAAATTTTACAGGAACTTTTTCCATAATGCCCATTTAACATTTACCTTTTTTTATTACTGAGGCATGATGCAACCGGCTGGCATGGCCAGATTTCAATCTGACTTTAGCTCCTTCTGGCTTTGCGCCCCGGCTTTTCAACCGGTTTGCCAATAAATGCCATAAAAAATTATTTTTATTATAGCACTCATACTATATCATGTCTATAAGAAAATATGTTACTGTTCACAGCAACACGCTTCGCGGGATATTGCCAGTGAACAGTAACGAAAATATACCTCTTAACATACAAATCCAGCTTCCCATCAAAACTTAAGAGAAATTTACCGGAATGAAACTCCTTCATCAACCGGCCATGATTTTCTAAGTGCCCCATAGGAGATCAGAAAATTCGCAAACCATCCGGCCGGTACAGCAAGCCAGACAAATGCAATTCCATAACGCGGTGCAAAAATCAAGGCAACTGACAGCCGAATGGCAAGGTTTACCATATTGGCAATGAGAAACGGCCGCATAATCCCAAGTCCACGAAGAACTCCATCTGTTGCCATCTTAATACCCATAAAAATAAAGAAATATCCCAGCCATTTCATATAATCCCCGGACACCTGATATGCCAGAGCGGTTCCATCTTTTCCAAGGAATAAGGAAGAAATTGGGGTGTGCAGTGTTTCAATGACTATGAAAGCAAGGACTGCGAAACACAGGTCCAACACCAGTGCAGCATGGTATCCTTTTTTGATACGTTCAATTTTCTTTGCTCCAAGATTCTGGGAAACATAGGGCGAAACCGCATTTCCAATGGATACAAATATCAGTGAAAAAACATTCTCTACTCTCATGGTTGCCGCATAACCTGCCAGCGCCTGTGTACCGAAGGGATTTACAACCGCCTGTACGATCATCATACCAATTGACACTGTGGATTGCTGAAGAACCGATGGTACTGCAATACGAAGCATGGAATGTAACTCCTGCCTGTCAAACCAGTTAAAGCGGCTTTTATATCGACGCATCCGGTTAAAGAAAATCAAAAGCGAAAACACTGCGGAAATCCCCTGCGCAATGAGAGTTGCAAGGGCGGCACCGAACACACCCAGCCCTAAACCTGCCACCATCCAAAGATCCATAACAATATTCAAAACAGAAGAAAATATCAAAAGGCCCAACGGAATCTTCGATTCACCGATGGAATTGAACATCGTTGAAAGGATATTGTACATAAACAGAAAGGGAAATCCCACAAAATAAACACGCAGATACAGTACCGCTTCATCCAGTATGTCAGCAGGTGTTTGTAATAAACTCATCATAAAATGAGAAAAAACAAAGCCAAAAACCCCCAGAAGTATACTCAGAATCAGAAAACTGATCAACGATGTTGACACAATTGTTTTCATTTTGCTATAATTCTGAGCTCCAAAATAGCGGCTCACAAGTACACCTGCTCCTACACCGGCTCCCAAAGCCACACAGATGAAAACATTGGTCAAAGCGGCACAGGCTCCAACTGCCGCAAGTGCAGAGGATCCCACAAACTGACCGACGATAATGGAATCAGCCATATTATATACTTGTTGAAAGAAGCTGCCCAGAATCATAGGCATTGCAAAAACAGTCAGTGCTTTAAGAGGGGCATCTGTGATTAAATATTCATCTTTTGACATTCTCATTTTTCTCCATCAATTCCTGTTTTTTATCCGAAATCACGATTGTATTTTCAAAATGTAAGTTTAAAATTTCGTTACGCAACAATTATATGTAGTTACAGCAAATAAGTCAAGCTGCTGTTTACTTTTAGTAATATAAATGATATGATATTTGATATTGAAAAAAACTGCTATCAGATGGATATTATTTTATATTATTTTACAGGAGGGAACTTATGTACCTGGACGGTTTAGATGAGTTGGATCAGAAGATTATCCGGCTGCTTATAGAAAACGCACGTATCTCTTACTCTGATATCGGTGAAGAAACCGGTATTTCCAGAGTGGCAGTAAAAGCCCGTATCCAGGCTTTGGAGAAAAGAGGCGTAATCGAAGAATATACAACAATTATTAATCCGCAAAAAATCAGTGGGGCTGTATCATGCTATTTTGAAATTGAAACAAAACCGGAGTACCTGGCGCAGGTGACAGATATATTGTACAAAAATGATACAGTCACACAGATTTACCGTGTCACAGGAAGAGACAGGCTTCATATACATGCCGTTGCTTCATCCGGTGATGAAATGGAATACTTCCTGCACAATGTCATTGATACACTGCCTGGCATTATCAGCTGCAGTTGCAATATGATCTTATCACGCATTAAAGATATTAAAGGATTACGGCTATAAAAGTCAGAAGCTGCAACCAACCTTGATCCATACAGTCATGTCACCCTGCCAAAGTGAATTAAATATAACGCTCCCAGCCACTTTTTGACTTCAACAGTTTGCTCTTCCTGAAACGCCTCGCAGCTTTTCAAAATAACAATAAAATGCCCATTTTTCGTACACGGGAACATATCCTAAAACGCCACTATACTATTGAAGAGTTGTCAAAGCAGTATCTGATGAACACCACTACTTTGAAATCCGTTTTCAAAGCAGTCTATGGAATGCCCATCGCTTCTTACATGAAAGAATACCGTATGAAGTTGGCATCGAATATGCTGTTGCAGGAAGATAAATCTATTTCGGGAATTGCCGCCGCTGTGGGATATAAAAACCAAAGTAAATTTACATCGGCTTTCCGAGATATATTTCAGATATTACCTACTGCATATCAGAAACTGTATCGTAATCAATAATTTTAATACAAAACTGCACCCACAATATCCCTGAGTGCAGTTTTGTATCAATCAATATTCTAATGTTTCTCCATCAAGTGGAATATCAAGAACAAGCATCCTATACAAATGCACTTTCCTCTTTTGCTTTCCGCAAATCTTTTAACACTGTTCCTATATCTCCCAAAATAGCAATTCCCTTATCTTCAATGAATTCCGGCAAAAACTGATATTCTGAATTTACGGAAATATAATATGCATCTTTCAAACTGTTTGTCAGTTCCCAAAACGGTTCCTGTATAAACATCGGTGTCATGCGCCCTACTCCAAGTTCTATCAAGAGAATTTTTCTATCTTTGTTCTTTTGAATGTATTTTGAGATTTTCTCATATTCTTCTTCGTATTTTTTCCCTTGCAGAAAATTCCCATATCCTCTTACCCACGGAAACATTTCCGCACCACAATGAGGGCAGCGAGGAATCAGTTCATCCGGCACCATTGTCCCCTCTCCCATAGCCGCAATCATATCTGCCACAGGTTGTACGGCATCCCATGTTTCATCCTGACAGCACTGGGAACACTGGAAGAAACGATGATCTCCCTGAATCTCACTGACCTTTTCTTCCGGATAAATCTTTACAAACTGTGTATCCTGATTAGTCGTTAAGATATGAAAGTCCTTTCCCTGCAAGATTCTATCCAAATCCAGATATGGATCTCTGATAGGGGCATTTTGTGTAGCATTTAAAAAGGTTGCCACATATCCCCAGTGTTCATTTCTTGTAGAAAACCGATGCATCATGCCGCTAAAAGCACCTTTGAATCCATACTTATCTGCAAATTTTCCAAAATGCTCACGAAAAGAAGGGGTATCACTATAATAAAAGTCACCACCTCCAGCCGCTGATAAACCGGATGCTCCGCCTACTATGATACACTCTGCCTCCTGCACTCTGCGAACAAATTCCTGAATCTGTTCCTCATAAGAAAGTGGTTTTTGTTTGCTCAACACTGCAGCAGTACCGCCGGATGCATAGGTACTATAGTGTCTGGAATAGTTCATTTGTGTTTTCATTACCAAATTTTCATAACAGCTCATTTTTTTCATTCTCCTATCTCACAACTGTAATATCTTTAACCACCTTACTTAGTCTATCCTTCCCTTTCTGATTTCCTTTAACGCTACCGTAAGATTACCATCCACACCGATGGATTTTTCTTTGATTTCCTCTGGAATGTAAATTTCGCCCTTATTAAATGTGATATATCTTGCCTGTGGTTCTACTGCTGCAAGCTGCATCAAAGGAGCTTTAATCATCTGATTTCTCCAACCAATGCCAAATTCCAGAATTACCAGCTTCTTTCCATGTAAATTCTGAATAAATTCTTGATAACGGGCAGCCTTTTCTTTCCAATTTTTCGTTTCTGTAAACGAGGACATCTCACCCCAATTTACTTCCATATCTCCACCGCATTTTGGACATTTCGGCAGTAACTCTTTGGGTACTCTTCCGTTTACTTCCTCTTCTGTCATGGCGAGAACTGCTTTTTGATTAGGATAGACCTCATCATGACATCTGTTCTTGCACCGCATCTGGGTTAATTTCCCTTCCATTTCAAAAACACGGTCTGCCTCAAAACCTGCCGGCACAAAATGATCCTCCGCATTGGAAGTTACTACGAAATATTCTTTATCTTTTACTAGTGCATAGATGTTTTTCATAATCTCACTCGGCTCATCCTGCATAGCTTTTGCCTTAACAAGTCTGCTTACAAACGCCCACTTTTCTTCTACCTTCATTGGCACTGAAAATCCGTGTAAAACACAACGCAGTCCGTATTTTTCTCTGAAATCTCCCATATTTTTCTGAAACCATGCGTCATCTGCAAAAATATTATATCCCTCTGCGATAGACAAACCATTACTGGCTCCAATCAAAATACCATCTGCTTCTTTGATGATTTGACTTATCTCTTGATATACATTCATCTTCATCACATTTCCTTTCCCGCCAGAAAACTGACTTGTTCCTCCTTTTGCATACACCACTTTATCTCCTTTTTTATATCAGATTCCACACTTTTTATTTTGCTTGACTTTTATTTTTTTACTTGTTAAAATTAAATTTACATCAAGCATTAAAGTCATATTATCATGTAAGTTTAAAAATTGCAAGAAGAAAATTCGAGGTGACAAATGAAATATTCCACAAAGCTTAGTGACACCATTCATATTCTTATATTTATTGCTCTTGGAGATGACGAACAACTCTCCAGCACAAAAATCGCAGAAAGTATCAAGACAAACCCGGCTTATGTCAGACAGCTTATGGCAACCCTGAAAAATGCAGGCATTGTTGTCAACACACAAGGTCATGCGAATGCCGCTCTTGCAAAATCGGCAGATAAAATCAATATGTATGACATCTACCGAGCCGTAGAGGGCGATAAGCCGCTGCTTCACCTGGACACAGATACCAATCCGGATTGTGGAATCGGTATCAACATTCAATTCGCTATTGGGGACTTCTATCATGAAATTCAAAATATGGTAGATGAAAAAATGAAATCCATTACATTGCAGGATATTATTGATCGGTATTATTTTAAAATCAGGAAAGTTAAAAGTCTTTAACTAATCAAGAGTAGCAAGCACTGCCTGTGTCATGACACAGGCGAAATCCCCCACACTTTCCTATCGTCTGTGTGGTTAAATTTCCATACATGGATAACTATAACTACCACAAAGGTATGAATGTAATCATTCAGGAATTAAAGGATCTGTTAAAGACAAAAAGCATTGGCACTGACTCTGACCAGACATTATTGCTAGATTTTCAGGTAGCCCTTGGAACCATTTATCTGATGACTGCCAATCTTCCGCAAGCCAAAACATATTTTAAAAGAGCTTTCAAAATATATGAAAAGATCTGGGCTGATGAACCGGAAATGATTGAGGCAAAATATCAGGAAATCCAAGAATTATATCCACAGGTTGGTTTCTTTCTTGGACAACAGATATCAAGTTTTTTTACAAAACAGGCATAATTTGGGGGAGAAAGTATTTATTTCAGTTTTTCATATATATCTTATATAATGACAATGTGTTGACATTAGGCACATATTTGAATATACTATACTTGAATGGAGGTGTTCTGTATGGCAACAACTAATTTAAATATTCGTATAGACAAGGCAATCAAGGACCAGGCGGAGGAAATCTTCAATGAGCTTGGTCTGAATATGACAACTGCTGTAAACATGTTCCTGAGAACCGCTATCCGTGAGCATGGTATTCCTTTTGAATTAAAACTGGAAGTACCGAATGATACAACAGCCACTGCCATTGAGGAAGGCAGAAAAATGATGAAGGATCCTTCTGCTCCGCGTTATTCCAGTATGGATGCACTTAAGGCAGCTCTCGACGTATGAAATACGACATTCAGTTTACCAATCAGTTTAAAAAGGATTTGAAGCTTGCCAAAAAGCAAAATAAAAATCTTGATAAGCTGTTTGAGGTAATCGGTATTCTGGCGAATGGCGGTACGCTGGATGCAAAATACAGGGATCATGACCTTACAGGAAACTACAAAGGCACGCGTGAGTGTCACATCGAACCGGACTGGCTGCTTATTTATGAGATTTGTGGAGATGTTCTTGTTTTGATGCTTTATCGCCTTGGTTCACATTCTGAGCTGTTTAAGAAATAAGTACAAATCGGGAATTTGGAAAGGGATGCACTGCCATGCTGAGAAAGTTGAATTGTTTTTTAAACATCGTTATTGGTTCATCAATAGGAGTTTTCATTGGATTCGGAATTTATAAGTTCTGGCACTTTAAAACCTACCCAAATTTATATGCCATACAGTCTGCACCGTGGTACACAGAGCTGCTGTTGGATGGTGCCTTGGTGGCTGTTGTGGTGGTCGTATGTATTATCCTAAAGCTGATTATTCGGAAAAATTCAAAGCCATAACTTCCAATTGAACAAAATCGCTGCGCGATGGCCTGCCAAGGCTATGGCGCAGTTTTTCTTTACACTTTAATAAAAAAACAGTGGAAACCAAGTCCTACAAGTAGTATTCTGCAAACCGGAATTGTCACTCCAAAATAAATGGAAGCATAATCATAATAATTCCAAATAGGGCAAATAAAGCACCACCGATTTTTGTGGCTTTCAAATAGAACTCAGATGGTTCATCTGCACGATAAGATTTCCATTCTTCTGTTAATTTCCATATTAAGCCCGGCTTTAAGAAGATAAACATACCTAACGCAAAGATTATGATTCCGCCCCCAATAGACCATCACATATTTGCCATCTCCTTTATCAAATATAAATTTACCGAATAACCTTTTCAAACCGAAACATTCCGTCCGGAAACTGCTCGTCCTGCTTTTCAGCATTCATTTCCGGATCATTGGGGTCTTGGTGATATTTGTCAAAGAACTCTACGATGCGAAAACCACATCTGTTCACATAAAAATGGATATTCCGCTGCTCGAAATAGGGCGTTACGGTTTCCCAAACTTTCACTTCTGGATGTAACTTCTCAACTTCGCACCATGCAGCATACCCGATGCCTTTGCTATGAACTGATGGCGCAACGAAAAGAAGATCAAGGTCGCCTTTTTCACCCTCGACTTTAATCACAACACCGCCTACTTTTTTGCCATCAAGTACAATGCGGTAAGCTTCACCATCGTCAATGGACTGCTCAATCATTTCTCGTGATATAATCTGTCCATCTTTCTCGGACGTCCTTGTTTTCCAGTATTTTCAGGAGGTAATAAAGGTTCAATGCGAAGCCATTCTTCATCAGTCAACTCATATCGTCTCAACATAGTGAACCCCCCTTTTTCTTTATTTTATCATGAAAAGGGAAATAAAACATGCGTTTTGTGCAATTTTTATTTTTCAGACACGCTCTAGTTCATTACATATTACTTGCTATCCCTGATACCTTATTCTTTCTACCAGCGTTTCCTTTTTCAGATTACTGCTTAAAACGCAGGAAAGTACAATCTGCAACAGACCGACCAAAAAAATCATAATAAAAATTGGTACGATTGGAACATGATAGATATTCATTCCAAATATTCCATTATGTTTTGCATAGGAAAAAAGTGCATAGCCGAGCGGCAGACCAATGATCAAAGCTACGCATATGGTACCAACCGTAAACATCAGTCCCTGTAACTGCAGGCATGAATTTAATTGTTTATTTGTCATACCCACAGCCTGTAATATACCATATTCCTGCTTTTTTGTCGTAATATTCATGATCATGGTATTCGCCATATTCATAAACCCGATGAGTCCTACAATAGCCATAAACAGATAACAGCCAAGCTTCATCATGCTGCTTGCAAATTCGGCAGATTGTAACTGCGCATGATAAGTATCCATTTTTATATGCGAAGTATTAGAAATCAAAGTATTCAGACTTTGTTCTACAGATGCCACATCTTTTTTATCACAGTCCACCCACAGATAGCCATAGGCTGTTCCCCTCGGATTCATGGAACGATATACACCTTCCGGAATGACAAGATAAGTGTCCGCACTTACAAAAGATCCTGCAATCTTTCCCTGATAGGTATAGGTTCCACTTCCATTCTCAAAGTCAAATGCAATGGATTCACCCGGAGCATATCCATCTTGTTCCATCCACGTTGACCAGCCAAAGAAAATATCACCATTCTTTACCGCCTGATCATAGTCCATAGAGCCAATATCCCCTTCTTGGCGCATAAAATCAAAATCCTTTTTACTCACAATATCAACCGGAAATCTTGTTCCGTTCAGATTTACAGAGACAATCTCTCTCGTCATGACATCTGTTACTCCCGGAATGCTTTTGATTTCTTCAATCAGCGAATCATTCAATGGATCATCCGTCAGAATCGTATCCAGATTATTCTCCGGATATCTTTCATCATACTCAGCAGAATAGTCAAGTTGCAGTTCAAATTGTCCATGATTAACGGAAAGACGTGCTTCATGCTCCGTGTCAATATTTCCCACATAATTAGAGATAATCACAAACAATACGCAAGAAAAACCCATTGTGAGGATAGTACCAATAGTTCTTTTGGGATTACCCGTTACATTTGCCATTGCCATAGAAAACACGGTGACATTTTTTCTGCCATTTCGTTTTCCTTTTTTTTGTGTTTCTGCATTTTCTAAATACCGTGTTGCTTCGATAGGTGAAATCCGTGAAACAATTTTCATTGGTTTACGCAGCGCCAAAGCAACGGTAAAAAATGACACGAAAATACATAGAAGCATAACAGGCAGGGAAAACAGTGGCATCTGCCGATTTTGGACTCCCATAGAGCCAGTTCCGGTTGATACAAGGTTTCCCTGTTCTACCAGCCAGTTAAAACCGCATTTTGCAATCAGAAAACCAAGAAGCAATCCAACTGGTATTGAAGAAATTGTCAAAAACATACCCTCTCTGAAGATCAGTTGTTTCATCTGCTTTTTTGTCGCTCCCAGAGCCTTGATTTTTCCATACTCCTGTATCTTGTTGGCAATACCGACCTGAAAAATATTATAAATGACCACAACAGAGAAAAGTACAATTGCAAGAATCAAAACCCCGCATACCGCAATCGTTTCATAACTCGGCTGCAAGACCCATTGCAAATAGAGATCATTGACTATAACGTTTTTTTCTTCGATCCCACAAGCTGCTGCAATCTGCTTTATAACCGAATCAATATTATTCATAGATACATTTGCAGAATCATTTAAAGTAAAATAAATATTATACTGTCTGTCATTCTCTGCGACGTGCTCATCATAAAACTCCTGTGACCCGAAAGCAACATAAGATGCCTCGATGGTATACTCATCCCGATCATATAGGATTCCGCTGACAACAAATTCTTCCGGCTTACATTCTGACTGCATCCCTGCACGGTAATCCAGTGTAACCGTATCTCCGATCTTTACATCACCATACCCCATTGCACGAAAAAATGCTCTTCCTGCGGCAATTTCCTGCATTTTTTCCGGATACTTTCCTTCCTTCAACTCATATTCTTTATTATAAGGAAGCATTTTTCTTGCAGTCTCATCCATGCAGACAAACCCGCCTTTTTCATTGCCTTTTATGATACCTTCGGTGCACATAGTGCCTGTAGCATCTATTTCCGCACGGCGGTTTACTTCTTTTAACTGCGATCCGTCTGCGGAAACAAACAGACCATAATTGCTTCCATATGATCCTGCCGCCTGACTTTTCTGTAAATGAATTACCCCATTTCCCACAGTACTGATGATAACAAGCAGCATCGTGGTCAGACAGATTACCATCATGATCAGTATACTTCTTGTCCTGTTCCTTTTGTCATTGCTATATGCAATCCTGCTTATTGTCTTCATCTGAAATCCACCACCTGTCCGTCCTCAATCACCAGAATACGGTCAGCGACCTGTGCAATTTCGTCATCATGGGTAATCATTACAATTGTCTGTCCATATTTTTTTGCTGTCATCTTAAGCAGAGCGATTACCTCATCACTGGTCTTAGAATCAAGATTTCCTGTCGGCTCATCTGCAAATATAATTTCCGGACGATTCACCAGTGCTCTTGCAATTGCTACTCTCTGCTGCTGTCCTCCGGATAACTGATTTGGCAGATTATAAATCCGGTTTTCAATCCCCAGAGTTGCAATAATATCATTTACATACGCTTCATCCACTTTTCTTCCATCCAGCCCCAGTGGCAGTACAATATTTTCCCAGACATTAACAGATGAAACCAGATTAAATGCCTGAAAAACAAATCCGATTTTTCTTCTGCGGAAAACAGCAAGGGCATCTTCCTTCATCCTGTATAAATCTTTCCCTGCTAAAGTAACACTGCCTTTTGTCGGGGTGTCTAGCCCTCCAAGCATATGAAGTAATGTACTTTTACCGGAACCTGACTTTCCAACAATTGCGACAAATTCTCCCTGCTCAATCTGAATGTCCACCTGATTGACCGCTTTGACCTGATTCTCACCTGCGCCATAAAACTTACAAAGCTGCTTGGTTTCTAATATCACACTCATGTGTTGCCTCCTTTTCATCCTACATCCAAATTGTATCAGGACAATCTTTCATTTCACTTTCAAAAAACGAGCAGAAATCTTACAGAATTGTAAGATTTCTGCTCACTTAAAATTTAACCAACATATGGTAATTGAATCACAAACGTGCTTCCTTTTTTCTTTTTGCCGGAGGTTACCGTAATCGTACCTGCGTGTTTTTCGATAATTTCTCTCGATAGAAAAAGTCCGATTCCTGTACCACTCTTTTCCATGACCTCCTTGGAACTTCCTCTGTAAAATCGTTGAAAAATTTTGTGATACTCATTCTGCGGAATACCAATTCCCTGATCCTCAATTTCCATTCTTACAAGATCGTTTCTTTTTTGTAACCGGATAAATATTTTTGAACCACACGGACTGTACTTGACCGCATTATCCAGAACGTTGATCACAGCTTCACCAAGCCACCTTTTATCCTGCATAATCGTGCATGTTTCCAGCTCTTTTTCATAGTCAAAAACGAATTCAATTTCTTTCTCATCCGCTTTAGGATAAGTGCGGTTCACAGCAGATATGACAGTATCCATAAGCGGAAGTTTTTTCTTATTAATCTGAATCAGTCCAGTTTCCATCTTGGATATTTCAAGAAGCGACTGCAATAATGTCTCCAGTCCATCCAGAGCACTCCGACAACGGATACGAAACTCCTCCTGTTCTGTGGCACTTAAGTCATTCTGCATCAGCACACTAAAACATGTATCCAAAGCTGCAACAGGTGTCTTTAACTGGTGAGAAATATCAGAAACCATTTCTTTCGTGTTCTCCTTTTCTGCCCTTGCCTCTTCCTTTATCAACTGAATATGATGTCCGATTGCTTCAAGCTGGTCATTCAATTTTTCCAGTTCTGCATGATTTTCCGTTTTCAGTAAATCATCAAATTTATTTTCACGGAATCTGATCAGAATTTCTTCCAACTGGTCTAAAATTTTCTGATGACACGCATCTTCTTTTTTCTTCCAATAAAGTAAAAAAGTCAAAAGAAGCACGCATATCACAGTGCTTACAGCACCAGTCACCATAACCTGATGCCGGAATTGCGAATAAAATGCATTCCCTTTATTCCCCCAGTATCCATATTGCTCCAATAATCGCCTTCCCTGTTCGTTAGTTTCAATATCCTTATCCTTAAGCAATTCCGAAACAGCATCCAGCCCGGAAAATTCTTCCTTTGCAGCAATCTCTGTCATAAGATTCATTTTATATTTATAATCTTCATAAAACACATACGTGGTAAAGCAATTTAATATTGCAAACAATAATATGACAGGTAATACCAAGGAGAGCACTACTGTAATCTTCTTGCGATATCTCTTTGTCACTGCCTTACCTCCTGATTCCATATATACCCAAGGCCTCTGATATTCTTTATATAGACCGGTGCAGCCGGATTGTCTTCGATTTTCTCACGGAGTCTTCTGATATTGACAGCGATTGTATTTTCATCCACAAAATCCCCTTCCAGATCAAACACATTTTCCAATATTTGTGTTTTTGAAAGAATCTGTTTCGGATTCTGAAGAAAAAAAGTCAGCATTTTCAACTCCGTTTTTGTCAGACTGATTTCACGACTCTTTATCAGGACTTTCATTTCTCCTGCGATAAATACGATATCTCCCGAAATCATCTTTCCGGCTTCCGTTTTCTCCTGTCTGCGGCGGAAATGTGCTTCTATTTTCAAAAGAAGTACCGAAAGACTAAACGGCTTTGTAATATAATCATCTGCCCCTGCTTCATATCCCATGACCTGATCTATCTCCTGATCTAGTGCTGTAAGACAAATAATGTATGTATTATAATTGCATCTCATCCACCTTACAAATTCCAGTCCATTCCCATCCGGAAGATTCACATCACAAATGGTAACATCCACATTATTATCACTTGCAATTCTTTTCGCTTTTTTCACTGATTCTGCTGAAAAAACCTCATATCCGGATTTTTTCAGTGAAAATGTAATTCCACGATTTAAATTTTCATCATCTTCAACCACGAGTATACCTGGCATAGCATCTGCACCTCTCTTTATTTATTCATCTTACAATGCTTCACTGCCTCCACAATTGCACTCTCTTTATCTTCTGGACACTGCGGTTGCCTGCTATCTTCATTTTTAGGTAAATTATAATTCTTTCCAACCTCAATTCCGCATTTTCTCTTTACCTGTGAGATATACAGATTGGAAACCTTCATGCCGGCATTATGTTCAGCCACATACTTCTTTATCTCATCATATGTAGCCTTAGTCTCTGCAGATGTTATATCCATATCATCAAGTTCAATCGTGACATTAATGTAATCATCCGGCTTTTATTTCAGTTGGGACAAAAGAACAACCGTCTCAACGTGAACAGTCTGACAAAATTGATCAACGCAGCAGGCTTTTTCCAGCTTATATCCTGCCGCCAGAAATGCCGGAAGATCTCTTGCCAGGCTAGTCGCTTTGCAGGAAATATATACAATATGGTCTACCCCATAAGAAAGAATCTTCGGCAATGCTTTGGGATGGATTCCATCCCTTGGCGGATCCAGAATGATCACATCCGGTTTCTCCGTCAGATCATCCAAGACTTTAAGGACATCTCCTACAATAAATTTGCAATTACTCAGGTTATTCAGTGCTGCATTCTGTTTTGCAGCTTCTACTGCCTCTTCCACAATTTCCACACCTATCACTTCGTCCGCTACGGAGGCTGCAAGTTGGGCGATCGTTCCGGTTCCGCTGTAAAGGTCGAACACTACTTTATCCTTCGTATCTCCGATATACTCACGTACGATAGAATAAAGCACTTCCGCAGCCAGGGAATTAGGCTGGAAAAATGAAAATGTACTGATCTTAAATCGCAGTCCCAGAAGCGTTTCATAAAAGAAATCCTGACCGTAAAGGATACGTGTCTCATCACTCTGCACCACATCAGAAAGAGAATCATTGATAATATGCATGATTCCCACAATTTTACCCTCCAGCGGAAGTGCAAGAAGTTCTTCTTTCAGAGATTCCAGATCATGTTCTTCCTGACTGGTGGTAATCACATGGACCAGAATCTCTCCTGTAGTCACACCGCGGCGGAGAAGCAGATGGCGCAGATATCCTGTATGCTGCATCTTTTTATAATAGGAAACGTTTCGTTTCAGGAAGTATTCATGCACACAAGTCAGGATTTTCGTCATATCTTCATGAACCAGTTGACAGTCATCTGCTGTAAGAACATCATAGGTACTGCCTTTTTTGTGCAGACCCAGCGTCAACGGACCATCCTTATATGCATCACCAAAGGAGAATTCCATTTTATTTCGATATCTGAATTCAATGGGACTTCCATGAATTCCCTCCCACTGGTAATCAGTGCCGTTCAATGCACCATCCAACAGTTCACGAACCTGACATTCTTTCATTTTGAGCTGGTTTTCATAGGACATGGTCTGATACATGCATCCTCCACATTCCGGAAAAATGCTACAGACCGGTTCTCTTGTTTCAAGCGGAGACTTCTCCAACACTTCCAGAAGTCTTCCCTCTGCACGTCCGGAACGCTTCTTATTGATCATAAAACGAACTTTCTGTCCGGGCATTCCGTTCTTTACGGTAACTTTTTGTCCGTCTGTTATCACAATTCCCTTATTGGGAAAATCTACTTTCTCAATCACGCCTTCATAAATTTCGCCTTTTTTCATATAACCTCCATAAAAATAGCCCCGGTATAAGCCGGAGCTATTCTTTCATTTTCATATTACAGGTAATTATTCTTCTTCATCTTCGAAATAATCGTCGAAGTCATCGTCAAAATCCTCTTCAAAATCTTCCAGATAATCCGGAGCAAAGAAATGATATACAGCAAATGCGATACCTGCTACTGCTGCAACTGCGCCAATGATTGCCAGTACCCAGAGGACTGTATTTTTTTCTTTCTCTTCTTCTTTTCTGTTTAATGCTGATAATAATTCTTCAATTTTGATATTCATAATCGCACCATCCTCTCAATAATTCATCAGCTGACACTTAACACTTCTGCCGTCTGCTGTTTAATGAAATTATTATAACACTTTTTCTGTAATTTTACCATAAGATATCTGCATTTATTCTATACTTTTGTTAGTTTCTTTATTATAATGATATCAGGGGGTTACTGTTCACACAATCCCGAGACATACAAGCCAAAATTCCATTGCCGCAGGCAATCTGGAATGAATTTTGCCCCTGACTTAAAAATATGCCGACAGCAACGATCTGATAAGAGAGGATAAATACTTATGGTAGAAACACTTTTTTTTGATCTTGATAATACATTACTTGATTTTAACCGGGCAGAAAGAGCAGCTATCGCAAAAACTCTGAAAAGTTTTCACATTGCTCCCGAGCCTTCAGTTCTGAAGCGTTACAGTGAGCTTAACCTCGCCCAGTGGAAACTTCTTGAACAGGGCAAGATCACCAGAGACCAGGTAAAGCTTCGGAGATTCCGGCTTCTTTTTGCAGAGCTGAATGTGGATGTACCTGCAAAAGAAGCTGCACATACCTATGAAACTCTTCTGGCCCAGGGGCACTATTTCATAGATGGTGCAGAAGAATTGCTCGAAACTCTTTACGGTCAATACCGGATGTATCTGGTTACAAACGGTACCTTAAGTGTCCAGAAGGGACGGCTTAAAAGTTCCGGAATTTCCCGTTACTTTGAGGATATTTTTATCTCCGAAGAACTGGGATACAATAAACCGGGCAGGGAATACTTTAACTACTGCTTCTCCAGAATCCCTGATTTCCATAAGGAAACAGCAGTAATCATCGGGGACAGCCTGACCTCTGATATCCAGGGCGGCATCAATGCCGGAATCCGCACAATCTGGTTTAATCCCAACCATGAGAAGACTTCAGAAATCATCCCTGATCATGAATTTGACAGTCTTATGAAACTTCCTGAACTCCTGTCTCATATATAAAGCGGATAAAATCGTTCGCCTTACTGCTTATTGCTTTTCGCAGCCTCCGCAGGTGACTTAAGTCACCTGCCCCAATCGCTCGACTAACAGACAGCAGGCGTGACTTGCCTGCATCATCCTGATTCTGAAATTATTATATTTTTTTCAGCTTTGCAAATCCTGCGAACATTTTCTTTATTCCCACTTTGTCAAAATCAACAGTGACTTCATAATCTCTTCCGCCGTCTACAATGTCTTTGACAATTCCTACACCAAATTTAATGTGGCGGACAGTGTCTCCCACTTCGTAATCCAGTGCAGCAGCCTTCGTCACCTTAAATTCTCTGGGCTTGAATGTTTTCGTCTCAAAAGCCATTTTCATTTTTGCAAGGTTTCTGTCTGCCTGAATCATCTCTTCAATCTTTTTCTTCTTTTCCTGAGCTTCCTGTCCCAGATCCACAAGCTCCCGCGGAATTTCACGTACAAATCTGGATACTTTATTATACTGTACTTCTCCCCGGAGCATCCGCTGTCTGGCACTTGTCAGCGTCAGATCCTCCATAGCTCTTGTGATACCCACATAACAGAGCCTTCTCTCTTCTTCCAGATCAGATCTGTCATCTGATATAATGGACATATAAGACGGAAACATCCCATCTTCCATTCCTGCGAGAAATACTCTCGGAAACTCCAGACCTTTGGCACTATGTAGTGTCATAAGAAGCACATAATCCTGATCCGGATCCACGCTGTCAATGTCTGCGATCAGTGCAATCTCCTCGAGAAAACCTGAAAGTGTGGCCGTCTGTCCCTGTTCTTCCATTACTTCCTGATAGGATTCTGTCTTGGAAATAAGTTCATCAATATTCTCGATTCTTGCCTTCGATTCATCTGTATCTTCAGCCTGCAGCTCTGCCACATATCCGGTAAGTTCAATCACTTCTTCCAGAAGTTCACGTACTGTATAAGACTCTGCCTTACTCTTTAAACTCTGAATAAAGGTTACAAATCCATCAATCTTTGAAAGGCTTCTTCCAATAGACGGGACCTCCTCTGCCACACGCAAGGCATCATAGAAACTCACACTCATTTTATCCGCATAATCCTGTATTCTGCCAAGAGTTGTGGCTCCGATTCCACGCTTCGGTACATTGATGATACGGCGGACTGCCAGATCATCTCTGGAATTGTCAATTGTCTTCAGATAACATAACAGGTCTTTGATTTCTTTACGCGCATAGAAATTCACACCGCCTACAATCTTGTAAGGGATATTCGCAAGAAGACACTTCTCTTCAAAGAGTCGTGACTGTGCATTGGTCCTGTACAGAACTGCACAGTCTTTATACTTCGCACCATTCTCTCTGTGAGCTCTGGAAATCTCGCCTATCACATACTCTGCTTCCTCATATCCGTTCATGAACTGGCGGAAATGGATTCGTTCCCCCTCCGAATTCTCAGTCCAGAGTGTTTTTGATTTACGTGAGGTATTATTTGCGATCACCGCATTGGCTGCATTCAGAATATTCTTTGTGGAACGGTAATTCTGTTCCAGACGGATAACTTTTGCATCTGGAAAAACATGCTCAAATCCAAGAATATTTCCAATATTTGCACCGCGGAATTTATAGATAGACTGGTCATCATCACCGACTACACAGAGGTTTTCATATTTAGAGGCCAACAGGCTTATAAATTTAAACTGTGCAGTATTGGTATCCTGATACTCATCCACCATGATATATCTGAAACGTTCCTGATAGTTTTCCAGAACATCTCCGCAGTTCTGAAAAAGCTCTACGGTCTTTACGATCAGATCATCAAAATCCAGCGCATTATTTCTGCGCAAAGCAGCCTGATATTCCCGATATACCTCAGCAACCTTCTTTTTAACAAAGTCCCCACCTGCATTCAGTTCCATCTCATCCGGTGTGATCAGTTCATCTTTTGCATGGGAAATCTGTGCCAGAAGAGAACGTTCCTTTGTTTTCTTGGTGTCAATATTCAGTTTTCTGCATACTTCTTTCATCAGAGTTTTCTGATCTTCTGTGTCATAAATAGCAAATCTGGTATCATATCCAAGACGGTCAATATAACGACGCAGAATACGCACACAGGTAGAATGGAATGTGGAAACCCATACGCTCTCGGAACCAAATCCCACTATTTTATCTACACGTTCTCTCATCTCACTGGCTGCTTTATTTGTAAATGTGATAGCCAGAATGTTCCAGGGATTGATTCCCTTTTTATCTATCAGGTAAGCAATGCGGTGGGTAAGTACTCTTGTCTTTCCCGAACCCGCTCCCGCAAGGATCAGCAGTGGACCTTCTGTATGGTAAACCGCTTCCTGCTGCTGAGGATTTAATGTACTATAAATATCGCTCATATTTTCTCCTGTCTTCTTCCTGTACGGTACATTATTTTACAAACAACCATGATGATCAACAAGTTGATTCCTGCAACAATCTTTCAGATTCAAAATATGTACCGGTTACCGTTTACATCTCTCGAAATATTTTTTGTGCCTGAACAGGCATATATCTTTATGATTATACACAAAAATCTGTTCGCCTACAACTGATTCCTGTAAATTCAAGCGGATATAAATTTTGTAATTAGTGAAAAAAACATTTACAAGTAGTATTTAAAACTATATAATAAGGAACAGAGGTGATGAAAGATGACAATCGATGATAAAGATATGATAAACAGCATTCTGGAAAGTGTATCCAGGATTGACTATATTAAACCGGAAGACATCCCAAATATTGATTTATATATGGACCAAGTGACAACCTTTATGGAAGAGCAGCTCGTTTCTTCCAAACGTTACGCAGATGATAAGATTCTCACCAAGACTATGATCAACAATTATGCAAAGAATAAACTTCTTCCCCCGCCTGAGAAGAAACGTTATTCCAAAGAACATGTGCTGATGCTGATTTTTATTTACTATTTCAAAAATATTCTTTCCATCAATGATATCCAGACTCTGCTCACACCGATCACGCAGAAATATTTTAAATCCATGACTGAGAAAGATATGACTTATATTTATAATGAAGTTTTCAGCATGGAAAAGGAACAGATTGAATCCCTGAAAAAAGACCTTCTGCGCAAATACAAAACAGCACAGGATACTTTCGGGGACGCAGATGAAGAAGATCAGGCGAATTTGAAGAGATTTTCATTTATCTGCCTGTTAAGCTTTGATGTTTATGTAAAAAAGATGATGATTGAGCATATAATCGACGGAATGAATCCGGAATCGGAGCATAATTCCAAAAAGAAAAAATAATATTTCAAAAAGCAGCAGATTTTTCCTGATTTTGGAAATCTGCTGCTTTTATATGTCATAGAAATAATGATTATGCTATTTTTCCACTGCCTTAAATGTAAATCTGATTGGCTGGTAGTCACCTGTTGTCAGTGGCAGAGGCAGACCTGCTTTCATAAGTGCTGCACCTGTATATACTTTTCCTGTTGCTGTGTCTTCGTATTTCATATCAGCATCCAATCCCTGTGGGTAGAAAAGATAAATATAAGGATTTGCTTCGCTGTGGAGTCTTACTCCGCACACAACTGTTTCTTTTTTGTCTTTGGATACAAACTGCCAAAGTACATGGTTGTTGTTTTCGAATGGGTTCACCAGACGATAGTAGTCTCCGGACTGTACCAGATGCTCCATTTCTTTATACTTCAGAATCTGCTCTCTGGCTGTCTTTTTCTCTTCTTCGGACATCTTCATCAGATCCAGCTCATAGCCAAAGGTACCTGCGGATGCAACAATTCCTCTTGTCTCAAAAGGAGTCGTTCTTCCGGACTGATGGTTCGGGCATACGCTGACATGTGCGCCCATTGCACTTATGGGATATCCGAAGGATGTACCATACTGGATTTTCAGTCTGTCAATAGCATCTGTATTGTCACTGCACCAGATCTGCGGAGAATAGTAAAGCATTCCCGCCTCAAATCTTCCGCCTCCGCCTGAGCAGGACTCAAACAGAAGATCCGGATATCTCTGTACCAGGCTTTCCATCATTTCATAAACAGCCAGCACATATCTGTGGTAAACCTCTCCCTGACGTTCCTTTGGAAGAGCTGCTGAGAATACGTTATCTACGCTTCGGTTCATATCCCATTTTACATAATCAGCCTTGCATGCATCCAGAACCTTAAAGATCTGGTTCATAATGTGTTCACGTACTTCTTTTCTGGTGATATCCAGATTTAACTGATGTCTGCTTCGGTTCATAGCACGTCCCGGGATCTTCAGTGCCCAGTCCGGATGCTCTCTGTAGAGATCACTGTCCTCAGAGATCATCTCCGGCTCTACCCACAGACCGAATTTCAGTCCAAGTCCATGAATCTTCTCTGCAAGTGCAGGAAGCCCGCCTTTAATCTTTTCTTCATTTACTTCCCAGTCACCAAGTGCACACCAATCATTGTCTCTCTTTCCAAACCATCCGTCATCCAGAACAAACATATCCAGTCCGATATTTTTTGCCTCTTCTGCAATGTGGTAAATCTTATCTGCGTCAAAATCAAAATAAGTTGCTTCCCAGTTATTTACCAGGATTGGTCTTGGCTGCTCTGTATATTTGCTGCGGATCAGATTACTTCTGTATGCATCATGATAGATCCTGGAAAGCTTTCCGAAACCTTCTGCTGAGTATGCCATGATCACTTCCGGTGTCTCAAAGCTCTCTCCCTGTTCCAGTGTCCAGGAGAAATGATAGGGATGGATTCCCATTGCTACACGGGTATGTCCTACCTGGTCCACCTCTGTTTCAAATAAGAAGTTTCCACTGTATGCAAGTGCATATCCATAGCAGTTTCCATAAGTTTCCTCTGTATTTCTGTCACAGAGGATCACAAATGGATTGTGATGGTGGCTGGAGGTTCCGCGGATACTTCCCACAGACCAGTTGCCATGACCAAGGTGAGTTCTCTCCATCTGGCGTTCCATATTGTGTCTGCCATAGAAGTGGACTGCATCCAATTCTCTGTACTCATAGTCCATTTCCATAGACATTGCTTTTTTCACTGTAACCGGTGCTGTACCTGTATTTTCCAGGCGTACCACTCTGGTGATCACATCAAGATGAGGAAATACACCATAGAGAAGATGTGCTTTCAGTCCGCTGACACGGTCTGTCAAAACAATTTCCAGTGTCTCTGCCTCATCTTCCTTTGCAAACATTGCAGGAAGCCCTTTCAGGCTGTACTTTCCTTTTGTGATCTCATAGGACTCAAATTTCAGATTTGCAGTATCACTGCCGTCTGCCTGCTCTGTCTCCAGGCCATTGATACGATAATCACCATTTCCATATGCAGTATATTCCTGTGGCAGGGTATCTAATGAAAATGTTCTGTCCTTTTCTGCCTCATAAGGATTTCCTGAAAATCCTCTGTCCACACATACGATCCTGTCTGTGATCAGTGCATCGCCTACCGGACTTCCATAATACAGATGAACCAGAGTATCATACTCTCTTACCTGCATCTGATAAGTGCTGTGCTCTGTTCTCAGGTCGAATACTTTCTCTGCCTCGTGATATTTGATCCATTCCATACTCTGTACCTCTCATTTCTTTGTTCTTTCTATTTTATAGATGTTCTATCTATTTTTTATGTAACCAGGTATCGCTGTTTGTTTCGGTTAAAACGCGTACTGATCAGGTTCTGTGTCCACGTAGTGATGTCCCTCTTCCTCCTCTTTGAAGTAGGGCTTGAACAGTTTCCACATAAACCAGGAATCTGCATAGGCAGTCAGGGAGAATCCAAACATCAGCCAGATCAGCAGATATACCGGGAAAAGTTTTGCATCTACAAGTGTCATTGTCATTGGCAGGATTGTGATCACTGCCACAGCTAAGGCATAACCTATATGTTTAACCGCAAAATAAAATGCGTTTGTGATCAAAGTCATTGTTTTATTTTCAAATGCTGCAACTGTTGGAAATACATACAGTGCAACTGCCACCAGAGGAATATATACCGCAAAGATCACATAATTAAAAATCTGTGACATGGATCCCGGCATTGTTGCCAGAGCTTCTTTTTCCATATAAATAAATATTCCTGCTGCAACCATCAGAATCCAGATCAGTGTGGACTGCCTGAAATTCTGCTTAAAACTCTTAAAAAAATCATGAAGTACTCTGATATCTCCATCTTTATGGAGCTTCAATGTACAGTAAAATAATGCAGTGGTGGATGCCCCTGCTGTGATAATCGGAAGAGAGCACACGATCCACAGCAAATTTAATGCGATCAACTGACCTAAAAATCCAAATATTCTGTCAAAGAGACTTCCTGGTTTCATTTCTATCTACCTCTTCCTTTCATTTATCTTTTTTTATTTTATATTTCAGTTTTCTTTCTCTAGAGCATGTTTAAAAAATCATTCCCGCAAATTGTGACGCACATCTTGGGGAAAGCATTTTTCAGACACACTCTAAATATTATCAAATCCAGTTTCAGGCAAGCCCTGCTACAATCTCTGGTCTGATTTTATAACAAAGCCTGCCTGTGCTGCTCAGATTTTATTACAGCTTACCACCAGATGTTGCAATACCTTCGATGAACTGCTTCTGGAAGATCAGATACAGTACGATCATCGGGATACATGCAAGCAGAGATGCTGCCATCAGCTGCGGATAATTGTTGGTGTACTGTCCCTGCATTTTTGCAAGTGCTGCTGACAGAGGCATTACATCCTTGTTACAGATCAGAGGCCACATCAGGTCTTTATATGCAAATACTGCTGTGAAGATTCCCAGTGCCACCATGGAAGAACGTGTCAGAGGAGCCATGATGAACAGGAAGGTCTGACCGATGTTACATCCGTCAAGACGTGCAGCCTCTTCCAGATCTTTCGGAAGTCCCATATAAGCCTGTTTGAGGAGGAATGTACCAAATGCAGTAACAATACCGGGAAATACCAGGGCAAAAATGGTATTGAGCATTCCCATTTTACTTACCATTAAGTACTGCGGGATAATGAAGATCTGTCCAGGCACCATCATCTGAAAAAGTACCAGAGAGAACATCAGGTTTTTACCCCTGAAGTTCAGACGTCCAAATGCATAGCCTGCCAGTGTTGCTGTCAGAACCGCGCATACAACACGACCCAGGATCAGAAGTAAGGTATTGATATACAGATGTAAGAAATCCATATTTTCAATAACTTCTTTAAAGCTGTCCCATCTCCATGTAGACGGGAGGATTACGAACGGATTGACAGAAGTTGCCTCTGTCATGGTTTTGAAAGCTGTCAGGATCATCCATAAGAAAGGAACCAGCATGGTAATAGATACCAGTATCAGGATAACATGGATCAGAACTCTGTTTGCTTTATCTCTTGCTGACATAATTATCCCTCCTTAGTTATAATGAACCCACTTCTTCTGGGCAATATTCTGGAATACTGTCATGATCATAATTACAACCAGAAGAAGTACGACAATTGTTGAACCATAGCCTTTATTATTCTGTACAAAGGAATTCTGGTAGAACAGGTAAACAAGTGACTGTGTTTTGTAAAGTGCAGGATTGTTTCTGTCCATAACCATAAAGATCAGGTCGAACACCTGCATGGCGCCGATGACACGGGTAACCATTACAAAGAAGATGGTCGGTGAAAGCAACGGAATTGTAATATGGAAGAACTGTTTCACACCAGTTGCTCCGTCAATGCTTGCTGCTTCATAATAATCTCTTGGGATTTCCTGCAGACCGGACAGGAAAAGTACCATATTGTAACCAATGATGGACCATACACCGATCACTGCGATCGCATAAACTGCAATCCTCGGATCAGAGATCCAGTTGATCTTTGTATGGAAAATGTGATTGAGAAGACCAAACTCTGAGTTAAACAGCCATCTCCATACCATGGCGATCGCAGCCGGAGCGGCAACCATAGGCAGGAAGAAAATAGTTCTGTAAACAGCACGGCCTTTCATTTTACGGTTTAATAAAACTGCCAGTACAAGTGCGATAGCAATGGAAAACGGAACTTCCACAATGGCATATTTAAATGTATTTAATAATGCCTGCCATACTTCCGCATCGTGGAACAGCTTTACGTAGTTATCAAAACCAATGAAGATATTTCCCTTACCGAAATCTCCGGTCTTGAAAAAGCTCTCATAAATGGTCTTAAAAATCGGATAGATATTTAAGATGATCAGACCAAGCATTGTAGGAAGAATGAACGCCCATCCCCAGATGAATTCATTCCGCGCCTGACTGGTACCTTTTTTTGGATTTGCCACGGCTCTCACTCCTTCTTATCATAGAATTTTGTTGCTGATTTGAATGGAAAACTGCCGCATATCTGCATACCTGTTGTGACTTCTGCGATTATCACATGATCGGAATCTTTTCTGCGGCAGCTTTTCCGTTTCTTATTTTTTATGAATGGTTTTGTTAAACATTAATTAATAGGACTCTTCTGCAATGGCATCGTTCATAATAGTAACGATATTCTTGCATGCATCATCCATGCTTTCCTCATCATTCCATGGTTTCTTCAGTTCTTCACACATTGGGTTCCACCATGCAAGTGTTGCATTTGTGTGTGGTCTGAATACGATGTTGTCCATTGCATCCATGTATGGCTGTAAGTTGAAGCAGTCAACACTGTTAACCCATCCATCGGACATTCCTTCGTAAGCTGCCATTGTTACACCAAGGTCAGCCTGCTTCTGCTGCATATCTTTTGTACCGAACCACTCAATAAGCTGGAAAGCTTCGTCCGGCATATCTGTGTTTGCAGATGCTGCCCATCCAAGACCATTGTAAAGAGATACGCTTTCTCCTGTTTCAGCATCTTTCGGAAGTCTTGCCACATCACAGTGCTCTTTGATGTAATCGTTGTCTTTGAAAGCAGATACCATCCAGGATCCCTGAGAAATCATAGCTACTTTGCCGGATCCGAAGAGTACATCTGTACCTGTTTCAGACATTGTAGATGCAGGAGGCATTACATTTTTAACGCATTTGTCAACGAATTCCATTGCTTTAATAGTGTTTGGATCATCAAAACCGGATTTGTTGTCATCTGTCAGTACACATCCGCCCATGGAGTAAATAATGTTCATCCATGTATCCTGCTCGTTAGATGGGTTTGCCGCAAAACCGTACTGGCTTCCGTCTTCTTTTGTAAGTTTCTCTGCAATATCGTAAAACTCATCCCATGTCCAGCTTCCGTCCGGATAGTCGATTCCTGCTTCATCAAACATATCTTTGTTGTACCACATGGCGATTGTATCGATGTCCTTCGGTACTGCGTATGTTTTTCCATCCCACTGATACATTTCTTTGATATCTTTCGGGAATTTGTCCATTTCCAGTTTGTCGCTGTCTGCAACCTTGTCTGTCAGATCAAGTAAGATATCATTGGACATATATCTTACTGCTTCATTGGAATGCATCCAGAATACGTCCGGCATGTCACCGCCTGATGCACCAGCTTCAAGAAGTGTCCAGTAACTGCTCCATTCTACTACCTGAAGTTCAGTTTTGATCCCTGTCTCTTTTGTAAACTCATCCATGATCTCCTGAAGTCCGGCTTTCTGTCCGTTATCCCAGATTGCAACTGTCAGGGTTTTGTCTTTCGCCTGTGCGCTTACTGGTGCAAGGGAAGTAACTGCCATAGCACCGATCACTGTTGCGACTGTGAGTTTTTTCATGTTTTTTCTCATATACATCCTCCTTTATTCGTCGTTTCGACGTGTTCCTTGTGATTCTTATTATACGTTTTTATCTATTTTTTTAAATGGACTAATGAAATGAATTTATGTCATAATCGTTATGGAAAAACCGCTGAATATATGGTAAAATGTCAACAGCGACTTGAATTTATGCGTATTTGCAGGATATCAGTCCTTATGTCTTTATATCAATTAATACCCGCAGTCAAAGAAAATAGAAAAAGGAATTGCGCAAATGCCAAATGTAAAATATACGGACAGCGCTACTTTCCGCTGTCTTGAAAACCTGAAAGAGGGCTCCCTTGATATCAGTCTGATCCATACTGGCAAAGAGCACTGCCCGCCCGGACATATCTGTTCCATGCCAAGAGATGAGTTCATCATCCATTTTGTGCTAGACGGTACCGGATTCTATTCTGCCGGAGGTCAGACATGGAGCCTTACTCCCGGACAGATGTTTGTAATTTATCCAAATGAACCAGTCACATACGGTGCTGATGAAACCAATCCCTGGACTTATGCCTGGATCGGTTTTCGCGGAATCCGTGCTCACTCAATGGTAAGAGAATGTGGATTTTCCAAAAATCAATTAGTGCTTCCTGCACCGGATCAGAAAATAATCCTGAAACACATTGATTATATGCTGGATCATAAGCAGCTTTCCAAAGCCAATGATCTAAGGCGCCAGGCTTATCTGATCCTGTTGTTAGCCGAGCTTGCCGACTTTCATGAAAAGCGGTCTGCCCAGAGCAGAAAAAATGCCAAATATGCTTACAGTACCAGTGTCTACGTAGAGCTTGCCATTGAATATATTAAAGCCATGTATCAAAAGGGAATCGGAATTTCTGATATTGCAGATAATATCGGAATCAGCCGCGCCTATCTGAACAGTGCCTTTCAAAAAGAGCTTGGAATGTCCGCACAGACCTTCCTCATTGATTATAAGATGCATAAAGCAGCCAGTCTTCTGGTCAGCACCAGTCTGTCTGTTAAAGAGATTGCCAACAATGTGGGCTATGAAGACCAGCTTGTTTTTTCCAAGGCTTTTAAGAAGAAGTTTGGAATGAGTCCGAAGAATTATAAAACTCACAAAGAAATGATGGATAAATTTAACGAAAAGCAGGTAGATGATTCTGTGTGATCATCTACCTGCTTTTCACTGTTGATTTTTTATTTTTGCTTATTGCTTTTCGCAACCTCCACAAGAGGCTTACCTGATTCGGTTATTATTTTGCAGTTAAAACATAAATTCTGGACTCATAGTCTGTGCATGGTGCATCTTCACTTGTAGGTTCACCTGCTGTACAGTCTGTGGTGAGCAGTCCCAGATTCATCAGCTCATCCCCGTAGTTTTCTGTTCCATTATACTCATTTCTGTAGATAAGATCCGGATCCAGTCCCTGAAGCCGTACTCTGGTAAAATCAGCATTTACTACATTTCTTTCCCTGTACCAGAATACCAGCGCTGTCTTTTTGTCCTCACTGACTGTCATCCATGCTGTTTGATTGCCCTCAAAAGGACTCTTCAGTCTGTAAAAAGTTCCAAACTGGATCAGTTCTCTGTATTCTTTCATAAAAGTAATCTGCTGTTTTACTTCACTGATTTCCTCATCAGACAGTTTGTTCAGATCCAGCTCATATCCGAAAGTTCCGAAATACGCTACGTTTGCTCTTGTATGTAACGGAGTTTTGCGGTTTAACTGATGGTTCGGAACTACGGAAACATGGCTTCCGATGGAACTTACCGGATAACACATGCTTGTGCCGTACTGGATTTTCACACGCTCTGCCGCATCTGTATCATCACTGGTCCATCCCTGTGGCGCATAATAAAGGATTCCCGGATCAAAACGTCCGCCACCGCTTGCGCAGGACTCAAAGAGAATCTGCGGAAATGCAGTATTTAACCGCTCATACAGATCATAAACTCCGAGAATATATCTGTGGAACACTTCTCCCTGACGGTCTGCAGGAAGTGCAGCTGAATAACATTCCGTAATACTTCTGTTCATATCCCATTTGATGTAGGAAACCTTTGCTTCTGAGAGGATTTTGTACATCATCTCATAAATACAGTCCACCACTTCTTTTCTGGAGAAGTCCAGCACATACTGATTTCTGCCATGACAGGAATGCCTCTGGGGCGTCTGCAGGATCCAGTCCGGATGTGCACGGTAAAGGTCGGAATCCTTATTCACCATCTCCGGCTCAAACCACAGACCAAATTTCATACCCATCTCTTCAATCCTGTCTGCAATTCCCTTGATTCCCTGCGGAAGACGCTCTCTGTTTGCCACCCAGTCACCAAGTCCTGCATAATCGTTGCTTCGTGCACCGAACCATCCGTCATCCAACACAAATAATTCAACACCACATTCCTTTGCCTTTGCAGCAATTTCCACCAGACGGTCTTCTGTAAAATCAAAATAAGTAGCTTCCCAGTTATTGTTAAGGATTGGCCTGGGACGGTCTCTCCAGTAACCTCTTGCCAGTCTCTTCTGATATAATTTATGGAAGGTCTGGCTCATTCCATTCAGACCCTTATCAGAAAATACTACTACTGCTTCCGGAGTCTGAAAGCTCTCGCCACAGTCCAGCTTCCAGTCAAAATTCTGCGGATTGATTCCCACAGTGATGCGGGTTGTATCATGAGTATCCACTTCTGCCTGCATTCTGTGATTTCCGCTGTAGATCAGGCTGAATCCCATCACTTCTCCTGCATTTTCTGTTGCTGACGGACGTCGGAGCACAATAAAGGGATTATGTTCATGGGAAGAATTTCCTCTGATGCTTCCCACAGACTGGATTCCCTGCTCTAATCTGCGTTCTTTCACATGACGTTCTCTGGACCATGCACCTGAAAACTGCATCCACACATAATCCTTGTCCGGCAGATCAAGGCTTAGGCTCATTGCATTTAACAGATGTACTGATGATGTACCCTCGTTTGTAAATCTGGCACTTCTGGTGATGATTCCCCTCTGTGTAAAAATAGTATAAAGCAATTCCAATACAATTCCTGTTACTTCATCTTTCAATTTTACACATAAGGTCTGGGCTTCTTCGTCTTTCTCAGTATATGTAGCCGGAAGCCCCTGAAGTTTTGGTTTTCCAGCTGCAATTGTATAACTTACATAAGTAAAATCAGAAATCCTGCTGCCGTTTTCCTGAAGGATCTCCATTGCCGGATAACGGTAATCAGAACTACCATACACCGGATATTCCAGTTTCAGATGCTCCAGCGAAAATTTGCGATTTCCCTCATAAACACAGGCTGTCATTGGTCGCTGCTTCATCTCAAGAAGATATGAAAAATCTTCTCTGTCATGGATTCTTTTCCCAAAATAGAGATTTCCAAGATGTCCATTTGGAAGCACACACATAATATAACTGATGTCATTGTTGTATAAATGGAATGTCTTTGAACTTTCATGAAAAATAATACTCATAACTCTTCCTTTCCGCATCTTTGATTATTCACTGATAATTCCAGAAAATAATGCAATTCAGATTATATTACTATTTCATATCATTTAAGTAAATACTCTGTCAAGCGGATATTTATTATAATGCCAGTGAACACTCATCAATCTTCTTTAATTCCTCTTCACTGAAGGATGCACTGTCCAGCACTTTCAGATTCTCAAGAATCTGCTGTGGACGGGATGCTCCTATAAGCACACTGGTTACGATTCCGTCACGGAGAATCCATTTCAGTGCCATCTGCGCAAGACTTTCCCCTCTTTCTGCTGCAATTACATTCAAACTGCGGATACTGTTAAGACGTTCCTCGCTGAACTGATCTGCATGGAGAAAACGTCCGTCTGTGTTGACACGGCTGTCCTTCGGAATTCCGTTCAAATAACGGTCAGTAAGCATTCCCTGTGCCAGAGGACTAAAAGAAATAATCCCCTTTCTCTTCTCTGCAGCAGCCTGCTTCAGACCATTTTTCTCAATCGTTCTGTTAAAAATATTATACGAATTCTGATTAATGATAAACGGACAGTGCAGTTCTTCCAGAATATCTGCGGCGCGTTTCATTGTCTCACCATCGTAGTTGGAGATTCCAACATACAATGCCTTTCCGCTTCTGACAATCTGTGCCAGAGCCTCCATAGTCTCCTCCAGAGGAGTCTCCGGATCCATTCTGTGATGATAGAAGATATCTACATAATCCAGGCCAAGACGTTTCAGGCTCTGGTCAAGACTGGCGATCAGATACTTGCGGCTTCCCCAGTTTCCATAAGGTCCCGGCCACATATCATAGCCCGCCTTTGTGCTGACGATCAGCTCATCTCTGTATGCAGAAAATTCCTCTCTCAGGATTTTTCCAAAGTTTTCTTCAGCACTTCCAGGCTGCGGACCATAGTTGTTTGCAAGATCAAAATGTGTAATTCCATTGTCAAATGCCGTAAAGCACATCTGCTTCATATTCTCATAAACACCGGTATCCCCGAAATTATGCCATAAACCCAGAGACAACTCCGGCAACATCAGCCCACTGGCACCACAGCGGTGGTATTTCATAGTTTCATAACGTTTTTCATTTGCCTGATACATAAAATAATTCCCTCTTTTCGTACAGTATGTCGAATCCGAATATTATTGTTATCATTCTCTATCGAAATAACTGTGCCACTCGCTCGTCTACGCAATTAACATAGTTATTTACGCAACAATGTACTTGATTTACTCTTTCTCTGTAATCATACATCCTGTTCCAATTATTTTCAATAAATGTTATTAGCATTATTTAAAAAAGCCACCTTCTGACTGAAAATGGCTTTTTTAATAAACTATATTAAATTCCTTTAAAGCTAAAAGAGAATTCCATCTTTCCGTCTGCATTCAGCAGATATTCCTGATGGGTATATGCTCCCCAGCTGTCGTCACCGCCGATTCCCATCTGGCCTTTGGCTACGCGTACTACTGTGTAATGAATCTGTGGGAGTTCGTATGGATGCATAGCATTTTCCATCTCATGTGGAGTGTATGGGAGTGCAGAGAACATCATTGATTCTCCATCCATTTCAAAGTACATTCCTCTGCCCTTGCGATCTGTGACTTTCGCCCAGCGTACTTCCTCTTTTGCTCCACATTCCTGCGGTACCATGTATCTTGCTATGTTGTCCACAATTTTATTCTGGTAAATGCCCAGTTTTGCACCTTTTTTGCGATCTGCATAGGTCTCAGCTTCGCCCAGTCCATACCACTGAACATTGTCATAATCTGCATTGAATTTGAAAATCACCCCAAATTCCGGCATATCACCAAGTTCTTTTACAGGATCATAAGTTAAAGTTGTCTTCACTTTTCCATCACCGAATACTTCGTAGGTGAGCTGACACTCACTGGCTGGTGTGGTTGGCATCAGATAGGTAAATGTTACTTTTACAGAGTGGTCTGTTTCTTCTGCCTGTGGTAAATTGGATGGGCCATATGCACCTTTTCTGTATTCTTTGTGGCTTAAATACATGCTGGCAATTTTCCACTGTGCGTAGCGCATCTGCATAAGATTCCCACAGTCATTATCTGTTGGTGCACGCCAGAAGTTTGGTTTCGGGATTGCCTCGATCATCTCTTTGCCCGCATATTTGTAAGAAACCAGACCACCATTGAGGACGGAGAACATTACTTCAAAGTGCTCGCCGCGGACACCAATGTTGTGTGTGCTTCGGATGATCTGTGGCTTCTTTACAAACGCATCTGATACACATACATCTTTTTCCGCTGTAATCGCTGTTTCTGCTGAATCTGATTTTCCATCCAGAACATCCTCTTTCACCTGATATACATACTGTCCAAACGCAATCTCATGGCCTGCAGGTGCCCATATCTCTTCCTCTTTCAGATGGAAGGAAACAGTAATTGTATATTCTCCGGCTGCCTCAGCCTTTTCAAAAGGCAGTTTATATTCTTCCTCACTCAATGGCTCAACTGCTGTTTTCAGTGCTTCTGTACGAATCACTTTTCCATTCTTTGCAAGTGTTACCTTACAGTCAAAAGTATTTGTGTTTACAAACAGATTCTTGTTAATCACTTTTACTGTATCTGCTGTTACTTCTGCAGTAATATTCTGATAATTGAATTTCACTTCCTGCATCTTCGGAGATGGTTCTCTGTCACCGCCATATGCGATTCCGTTACCACTGAAATTATAGTCTGTAGGGCGTTCTCCGAAATCGCCGCCATATGCCTGGAACTCTTTGCCATAGCGGTCTTTCTTATAAATAGACTGGTCAATGTAATCCCAGATAAATCCGCCCTGATATTTGGGCTCTGTATCTGTCAGATCAGTATATTTGTGCATGGCACCGCAGGAATTTCCCATGGCATGTGTATACTCACAGCAGATAAACGGTTTGCTGTCATCCTTCGCCAGAAACTCTTTGATTGCTTCTACAGATGGATACATCTGGCTTTCCATATCACTGGTATCATTATAACTGCGGTCATGGAAAAGTCCCTCATAATGTACCAGACGGGTAGAATCATTCTTACGGAAAAGCTGAGACATTTCATAGATATCTTTTCCGCCAAAAGATTCATTTCCACAGGACCAGATCAGGATTGCCGGATGATTCTTGTCTCTCTGATACATGGAGTTGGCACGGTCAAGCATCATATCCAGCCATTCCGGTTTGTTGTGAGGAACAACATGCGTATAATCCTTTGTAAATTCCGCCACATCCCAGGAACCATGGGATTCCAGGTTTGTCTCATCGATCATATAAATACCATATTCATCACAAAGCTGATAGATCAGTGATGTATCCGGATAATGACAGGTACGGATGGCATTGATATTATTCTGCTTCATAATGCGAAGATCCTTGCGAAGTTCTTCCTCTGAAACATGTCTTCCGCTGACAGAGCTGAACTCATGACGATTTACGCCCTTAAACACGATACGTTTTCCGTTCAGAGTCATAATACCGTTCTTCATTTCGAAACGGCGGAATCCAACCTTCTGAGGAATCACTTCCTGAATATTTCCTGCTTCGTCATAAAGTTCAATTGTAAGATCATAGAGTTGCGGATCTTCTGCACTCCATAATTTTGGATTATTGATTTTCCATGCAAAACTGTTCTGTACAGTCTTGCTGCTATTTGTTTTCTGAATATAAAATGGCTCTGCATTTGCTTCTTCATTTCCAGCTTCTGTAAGAGATTTTTTCTCTTCCAGCACACATTCTCCATCTTGCTCAAGTCTGAAAACAATGCTTCCTTTTCCCCATGTCTTTACCTTAATTTCAAGATCTGCTACATCCAGATTCTCTTCCGGGATTGCACGGATCTGGAGATCATATGCATGGGTATCTGGAACTGTATAAAGATACACATCTCTGTAAATTCCGGAGAAACGGAAGAAGTCCTGATCTTCGCACCAACTGCTGGAGGTCCATTTGAATACCTGTGCTGCCAGCTTATTCTGTCCATCTTTAAGATAATCTGTCAGTTCAAATTCAGATGGGGTGAAAGAATCCTCACTGTAGCCAACAAAGGCTCCGTTCAGCCACAGTGCAAGTCCGCTCTCTGCTCCCTGGAAAGAAATAAACAACCTCTTTCCCTTCATATGTTCCGGCACTGTAAAATATTTCGCATAGCTTGCAACCGGATTAAATCTCTCAGGAATCTGACCCGGATAAATTTCCTCATGTCCTTCCCATGGATACTGGACATTAGCATACTGGGGTGCATCATATCCTTCCATCTGGATATGTGCAGGTACATGAATGTCATCCCAGTCATAACAGCAGTAGTCCTCTTTCTCAAATCCCTGAACTGCACTTTTGTAATTGCGCGCATAATGAAACTTCCATAAACCGTTCAGACTATAGCGAAAAGAAGTTTCCGTCCCATCCTGCACAGCAGTCTGCATTTCATTCCCATCTCTATAATATACATGATCTGAATGAGCTTCCATTCGGTTATCGCAGAAATACTGTGGATCTTTTACCAGTGAATAATCAAATGCCTTCATACTCTTATGTTCTCCTCATGATTTGTTTTTTTATAACTGTTCTCTCTGCCTGCAATATTACATTTCGCCATGCATTTGTAAAATACTTCCAGCAAAATACTTTATATATGACTTTTTTCATAAAAATATCTTATACGATATTGCCAACAGCCAGTTATCTTTCATAAACAAAATTATAACATTATACCAATCCGCATAGTTTGCATATTTGACTATATAATATTCATTTTCGACTTTTATAGATTGATCCTTCGCAGCATTTTCTCAGCCTGCACAACACTCTCCCAGAAGAGGAATAATCGGACTTCTCTTTTATCCGAAAACTCCCTATACAAAAAAGGCAGGTGATCTTCACCTGCCCCACAATAGCACTGCATTTATTCAGCCTTCCGCTATCTTATTCCCCTTTAGTTTCCTTCTCTGCCATTCTTGAAAACACCATCTCATATCCGTCATTTCCATAATTCAATGAACGATTCACACGACTGATCGTTGCTGTGGAAGCTCCGGTTTTCTCCGAAATATCAAGATAGGTTCTCTTGTCCATCAGCATCTTGGCAACCTCAAAACGCTGTGATAAGGAAAGAAGTTCATTGATCGTGCATACATCTTCAAAGAAAGTATAGCACTCTTCTTTATCCTTCAGGCATAAAATCGCTTCAAAAAGCTGATCTACAGCCTCTGTTCTGATTTTTTTACTCATTTTCATGCTCCTTTTAGAACTCTGTACTTCACTGGACGGACATTTGTCTTTAAAATGTCCGTGTTATATTTCTAACAGTGATATTTTACCACGTTAAATTATAGGAAGCAAGCCTTTAACCTAAAAGAAATTACAGATTTTTTTATTTTCTCACAAAAACCTCTTTCGAAAAGTAAGGCAGATAAAATCATTCTCTTTGCGACACGGCTTTACACCAAATAACTGCTTCTCAGTTTATCAGAATTTACGATTCACATACTTCCTTATTGCATCCACAGACCGATTAAGAACCAGCTCTTCCGGAAAATCCAGTTTCTCCAGCAGATCTCTCGCCCGATCAAACTCCCCGATCAGAAGATCAAAATGAGCATCACTGTCCATCACCACCGGAACCTGATATTTCTTACACAGATTCAGCATCACAGTATCATTCTCCACAGCATTCTGCCGGTTACAGTCCGGATCCATAGAATGATTATTCAATTCCAAAACCTTCCCATATTCCTTCGCACCCTGAATCAGTGCCTCATAATCGATTTCATATCTCCCATCATCCGGATGCCCGATAATATTTACATACGGATTCTTCATCACATTCAGATAGCTTTCTGTATTCTCCAGCTTAGATCCCGGCTTCATGCATGGCATATGCAGACTGGCGATCACCACATCCATCCTCTCCAACGTCCGCTGCACCAGATCCACAGTCCCCTGTGCATCCAGAATATTCACCTCAGACCCCAGAAGAAGCTGAATCCCATACATCTCCCTGGGCACAATTTTCAGATTCTCAAAATAATACTTATGACAGGTCCCCGGCATAGCAGGCGCATGCTCCGTAATCCCCAGAACCTCCAGTCCCTTATCTGCAGCCGCTTTCGCCATCTCCCTCAGAGAACAATATGCATGACCACTCACCAAAGTATGTGTATGCAGATCCAACACTGAATTATATCTCATAACAACCCACTCCTCACTTCGTACAATATTCCCCCTCATTATACGACCATCCTTCTACCTCCACAAGCAAATTTTCCGTCCACCCATTTTTATCGTCCATTTTTACTCAATCCAATACCCCAAAAATCGCCAGCAGCCAGCGCAGAAAAATAGTGTGTTTGATGTGCATTTGCAGGTATCTTAGATATTCTTAGGTCAAAAAAATCTGCGTTATGAGCCGGCTGCATCACTGTCTGAGCGGAGTCTGCGACGGAGCGAGTTTGAGAAGCCGGCTCATGCCTTTAGCAGATTTTCTTGGCCTTAGAATATTTTAGATGCCGAAACCGCACATCAAACACACTATTTTTCTGCGCGTCCCCTGTCAAGTCAAACAGATATTCGCAATTAAAGCAGGAGACTTACTTGATTCGGTAAAAAAACAGGGCCTGCACCCTGCAAGCCCTGCAAAAAATTTCCATTTAAGAATGAATATACAATTTTTATTTTACGATAAAAGATTTTCTCTTACTAACAACATCAAAGATAACCGCTGCCAGCAGAACCAGACCTTTAACAACCTTCTGCAGGTTCTGGTCAATACCCATGATACTCATACCTAAGTTCAGCACACCCATCAGCAATGCACCAATGATAACCCCCGGAACTGTACCGGTTCCGCCATAAGCAGAAGCACCACCAATGAAACAAGCACCAATCGCATCCATCTCAAAGTTTGTACCAGCCTGAGGATTGGCCGAATTCAAACGGGCCATAGTAACCATACCTGCAATAGCAGCCAGAAGACCCATATTCAGATAAGCAAGGAAATAAACCTTATTTGTATTAATACCGGAAAGCTTTGTAGCCTTCTCATTACCGCCAACTGCATAGAAATAACGTCCTGTAGTTGTCTTGGAAGCAATATATGTATAGATTGCAATAATCACAGCTACCCAGATCAGAGAATTCGGAATACCTTTATACTGAGCCAGACGGAACATAAAAGCAAGAACAACTACACAGATCAGAATCATCTTAACTGCAACGCCACCAAAAGCATCTACACTGTACCCTTTCTTCACACGATCTGCACGATTCTTCAGAACAAGCAACACATATACAATACAGACAATAATACCAACTACAAAACAGATAAGATTAAATCCCTCTTTCCCAAATGGATCCGGAATATAATTGTTAAACAGTGCCAGGTAAGAATCAGGCATTGGTGCCAGTGTCTGTCCCTGTAAAACTACGTTTGAAAGACCACGGAACGCAAGCATACCAGCCAGAGTTACAATAAACGGTGGGATTCTTACATATGCAATCCAGAATCCCTGCCATGCACCGATGGCAATACCTGTAATCAACATAACCAGCATTGTAAGATATGGGTTCATACTGTTGAGAACCATCATCTTACCGCCAACTGCTGCTACAAAACATACAACAGAACCAACAGAAAGGTCAATATTACCACCAGTCAGAATACAGAACAACATACCTGTTGCAAGGATAAATACATACGCATTCTGGGCTACAAGGTTATTCACATTCTGAGGAAGAAGCATAACCCCCTTTGTGTTTACAGCAAACATGATGACTACCAGAACAAGTACAAGCACCATGGTATATTTCTTTAATATCTCTGAAAAACTAATCTTTTTTTCCATCTTCTTTACGCTCCTTTTCCTGATTTTACGATCTTGGACATGATCAGTTCTGATGTGGCCTCTTCTTTGCCGACCTCACCTACGAACCTACCCTCATTCATGATATAGATTCTGTCTGACATTCCAAGTACTTCCGGAAGTTCAGAAGAAATCATGATAACAGATTTTCCTGCTGCTACCAGATCGTTAATAATACAGTAAATTTCGTATTTCGCACCTACGTCAATACCACGGGTAGGCTCATCAAGAATCAGAATATCCGGTTCTGCAAACATCCATTTTGCAAGAAGGACTTTCTGTTGGTTACCACCGCTCAAATTACCTACATTTTGCTCCACAGACGGACATTTTGTTTTCAGTTTCTTTCTGTATTCCTCTGCTATTGCATACTCTTTATCTGCGTCAATAACCTTTCCATTACTGATTCCCTTCATGTTTGCAAGGGAAGTATTCATCTTAATGGATTTGGAAAGGATCAGACCATTTCCTTTTCTGTCCTCTGTGACATAAGCAAGCTTGTTATCGATTGCTTCCTGTACAGTATTCAGCTTTACTTCTTTTCCGTTTATAAATACCTGACCGGAAATCTTAGTTCCATAGCTTTTTCCGAAAATACTCATGGCAAGTTCTGTACGTCCTGCACCCATAAGTCCGGAGATACCTACAACTTCCCCTTTATGCACCTTAAATGATACATTATCCACTACTTTACGTTCTGAGTACAGCGGATGATAGACATTCCAGTTCTTAACCTCCATGGAAACATCTCCAATCTTTACACCTGGACGTTTCGGGAATCGGTCTGTCATCTCACGGCCTACCATACCCTGGATAATACGCTGCTCGGAAAAGTCATCTTTCTTCTTATCCAAAGTCTCGATAGTAGATCCATCACGGATAACTGTAATCTTATCCGCAACATAGGAAATTTCATTTAGTTTATGGGAAATGATAATAGATGTCATTCCCTGTTTTTTGAACTTCAGAAGCAATTCCAGCAGAGCCTGAGAATCATCCTCATTTAAAGATGCTGTCGGCTCGTCCAGGATCAGAAGCTTGGCATTTTTTGCCAGTGCCTTGGCGATTTCTACCAGCTGCTGTTTACCTACACCAATATCCTTGATCAAAGTTCTGGAGGATTCTTCAAGTCCTACTATTTTCAGATATTTATCTGCTTCTCCGTAGGTTTCATTCCAGTTAATAGATAATGAACTTCCTCTTTCATTGCCCAGATACATATTTTCACCGATCGTCATATATGGGATCAGCGCCAGTTCCTGGTGAATGATTACAATTCCTTTTTCTTCACTGTCTTTAATTGTATTGAATTTACAGATTTCACCGTTATAAATAATATTACCATCGTATGTTCCATACGGATAAATACCACTTAATACATTCATCAGGGTAGATTTACCGGCTCCATTTTCACCGACCAGAGCGTGGATCTCGCCCTCTTCCACCTGAAGATTAACGTTATCCAGTGCTTTTACACCTGGGAAAGTTTTGGTAATATTTTTCATTTCCAGAAGTATCTTAGCCAATTTTGTTTCCCTCCCTTTTATAAATCATGCCTGCGACGGGCAGCCCTATAGCAATCCCAGGAAATACTGAATTACATTATTTTCTGGGATTGCTATAGATTAACACAGGCGGGTGGTATTCCCGCCTGTATGATCAATTTTTATTACTTAATCTGATCTTCTGTATAGTATCCGGAATCGATCAGGATTTCTTTGTAATTGTCAACCGTGACAACAACCGGATCACAAAGGTATGTCGGGATAACACCTGTGCCATTATCATAGGATTCTGTATCATTAACTTCCGGTTCTTCACCTTTCATGATGGAATCAACCATTCCAACAACTGCTGTTGCAAGAGCACGTGTATCCTTGAATACGGACATAGCCTGTTTTCCTGCTACAAGGTTCTTAACATTTGGTGTATCACAGTCCTGACCTGTGATGATTGGATATTCTCCTGTGTAGGAAGCTGCAAGAGCATTTTCTACGCCAAGTGCTGTAGAGTCATTGGAGCAGAGAACTGCGTCAAGGTTGGAGCCGTCTGAGTAGTTACCTGCGATAATTGTATCCATTCTGTCCTGAGCCTTTGCACTGTCCCAGTTAGCAGTTGCAACCTGCTCAAATTCTGTCTGTCCGGATTTAACTACCAGCTTACCTTCGTCAATATATTTCTGAAGTACATCCATTGCTCCGCCGAAGAAGAAGTTACAGTTATTGTCACCAGGATCACCTGTGAACAGCTCAATATTAAACGGTCCGTCCTGATTGTCGAGATCAAGTGCATCTACTAAATATTCGCCCTGTTTCTGACCTACCTTGTAATTATCAAATGTTGCATAATAAGTAACTGCATCTGAGTTCATAAGCAGACGGTCATAGGAAATAACCGGGATTCCTGCTTCTTTAGCCTGTTTCAGCGGCTCACCAAGACTGCTTCCGTCGATAGATGCCACAACCAGAAGATCACATCCGTTTGCAACCTGATTCTCAAGCTGTGAAACCTGTGTGCTTACATCGTTGGATGCATACTGAAGGTCTACTTCATAGCCGGCTGCTTCCAGCTCTTTCTTCATGTTCTCGCCATCCTGATTCCATCTCTGAAGATCTTTTGTAGGCATTGTAACACCAATCAGTTTCTTGTCATCCGCTTTAACAGCTACTCCCGGGATAACTACCATTCCAGCTACCATTGATGCACAAAGAATTGCAGATACGACTTTCTTTCTCATTGTAAAAATCCTCCATTTCTTTTTACGTTTCTCACGTTTTCTTGATGATGTTACTATAGCACAGGGCAATCTGGACATGGTTGGCAAGAAACAAGACATTTTAAGAAAAACAAAAAATGCCCTGCACAGGACAGGACATTTTTGTTGCAAGATAATGCTATATACTGATTTACTCTTACATCTGCAAAAGCAGTCGGATAATCTCTGAATATTTTATTTAACTGTAATCCGCATTCAGATAAACTTCATCTCTGCGGTGGAAACCTCCTTCAATGATCACCTTATCTATATTCTCTTTTGTCACTGCAGTTGGTTCAAGGATGCAGGAAGGAATCTCATAAGTTCCGTCATTTACTGTTTCTGTCACATCTTCCAGTTCTGCAACTCCCTTTCCACTACCCATTTCCACTGCATATTTCGCTGCTTTTCTTGCCAGATTTTCAATTGGTTTAAAAGCAGTCATATACTGTGTTCCTTCTACTATTCTCTGACAGGCTGCAAGATCTCCATCCTGACCTACAACAACCACATTTCCGGCAAGCTGATTCTCTGCCAGTACCTGTACGACCTGACTGGCAATGTCATCATTTCCGCACATAATTCCCTTAACATGAGGATATTTTTCCAGGGCTTCCTCCACATATCCGGCAGCCAGTTCTGCTGTCCAGCCATCACAGTTAGCTTCATAAACCACATGCAGATCTGTGTCTGCAAGCATATCATCAAACCCCTGTTTCACCATCTGGACATTATTATCTGAAGAGGATCCCTGTATCATAAAGACATCTCCTCCTTGAGGAAGTGCATTGACAAGTGCCTGTGCCATGATCTCACCCACCTTACGGTTATCAAAGGAAATGTACAAATCTGTATTGGCATTATTGACCATTCTGTCATAGGAAATAACTGAAATTCCCGCACTCTGTGCCTTCTGTATGGCATCTGAAAGTGCTCCACAGTCTCTTGCGATCACAACGATCACATCCACCTGCTTATTTATAAAGTATTCAATCTGACTGATCTGCTCTTTGACATCTGCACCTGCATCCTGCACATTTACCTCTGCTCCCAGTTCTCTGGCAGTCGCCACAAATACATCTCTGTCACGGATCCATCTTTCTATAACAAAAGAATCCACTGTAAGTCCGATCTGAACCTTATCCTCTTCCTTATTCTCTTCTGCTGTTTCTTCATTCTTATTCTGTTTTTGTTCTGAAGAGGAACCACATCCTGTCAGCAGTATCATCCCTGTACAAAATGCCAGTATTCCAAGCAGCAGCTTTCCGCAATTCTTTTTTGTCTTATATAATTTCATCAGCCTAACCTCTCTCTGAACTCACTAGGCGTAACTCCTTCATACTTCTTGAAAATCCTGCTGAAGTAATTGGGATCACTGTATCCTGACTGTGCACATATTTCCTTAATGGAAAGTCTGGAATCCTGCAGAAGTTCTCTGGCATTTTTCAGACGTATTTCTGTAAGATATTCAATAAAGTTCTTACCTGTTTCCTGTTTAAAAAGTTTACTGAAATAATACGGACTGATATCTACCTCTCTTGAAACATCATCCAGAGAAATATCCCTGCGGAAATTTTCATTGATATATTCCTTTGCTCTGTCAATAATACTGCTAGCTTCTTTTTCCTTGGAATTCTCCAGTTTCGTACAGATTTCTCTCGTCTTATCCAGAAACCACTTCTTCAGATTTTCTATATCCGTACAGGACTGAAGCTCCCGGATATAGCTTCTCCTGCTGTTAACATTATATTTCAAAGTTCCTGCAAAGAATGCCCTGCGTTCCGCATTCATCACCATCTCCAGGATTTTAATCTCAATGTCTTCTCTTGTGACGGCCTGCTGACTGTGCATCCATTCAAAAAATCCCTCTGCGCAGTTCATCGCTCCCGCAGCATCCTTCTCAAGGATCCTCTTCTGATATCTGATTTCCAGGTCTCTTGGATATTCCCCGTCATATTTCTGTGCCGCCGGTACATCCTCGATATGCACTACATGACTGATGCTCTCTCTCAGTGCGACCACCGCTTCCTTAAAAGATTCCTTCACGCTTCCAAGTTCTTTGACTCTTCCGATTCCACAGCGGAACATACTGTCGATCCGGTTTTCAAATTTATGTACCATATTTCTGGCTCTTGTGACAATTGCAACTCTGTCTTCGTAATCTTCTTTCGCATTTTCATAAGGAACAAGCAGTACGATCCTGTTTCCCATAATAGGACCTACAAGGCATTCAAAGAATCCCTGTGCGATTTCACGAAAAGTAGAATAAAATTTGTTTGCCTTTACACTTGCACCTACTGCATTACTGAGCATCCCATTTTCCATAGAATCTCCAAATTCTATGACCATCATATAACCGTATTTCTGACGGATATCAAGAAGCTGTGTATAATTATCCTGATAAGTAACAAAATCATCCTGCAGAAGAATATTATTGATATATCCACTCTCAATCATAGGTACCACTGTCTCCAGTTTCTCTCTGATCAGGAGATCATCGCTTCTCTTCTGCCGTATCTGATCTACCTTTGTCATCATCTTCGCGCAGGTTTCCAGAATTACTTTCTTATTTACAGGCTTTGTGAGAAACTCCTGAACTCCCAGGTTCACTGCTTCTTTTGCATAATTAAACTTATCATATGCAGTTATGATCACAAAAACTGCTGAGCTGTTAAATTTCTGAATTTCCCTGATTGCCTGGATTCCGCTTATTCCCGGCATCTGGATATCCATAAAACAGATATCCGGCGGATATGCCTGTGCCATCTCCACCACAACTCTGCCTGACTTTGCACAGTGGATTTCACATTCATTTCCATATTCAGTTTCAATAATTTTCTTTAATGATTCCAGCATGATACCTTCATCATCTGCCAGCAAAATTCTATACATCTTCTCTCACTCCCATAATACTTCTCTTAGTTTTCATGCACAGGTATATAGATTACTGCTTCTGTGCCTTTTCCTTCACCTTCACTGTTAATCTCCATAAGCCCTGATTCCTCATAATAAAGTTCCAGACGACTGATCACATTATTCATACCGATTCCTGTAGAATCACCTTCTTCATTTCTGCGCTCTCTGTTTCCTGACAGAACACCCTCTATCTGTTCCTGCGTCATTCCCTTTCCATTATCTTTCACGCTGATACGTATATAATCTGCATCTCCTGTAACTGTGAGATGTATTTTTCCTTCCCATTCAATGTCACGTATTCCATGATTGACTGCATTTTCCACAACCGGCTGCAAGATCATACTTGGCATACGCACATTCTCCAGTGATTCATCCACCTCCTTGCTGAAATGGATATCTCCGGCGAACCGGACATTCAGAATATAAATATAGTTATCAACAGCCTCCAGTTCTTCTCCCAATGTGGCGTCTTCCTGTCCTTTTTTTACATTATAGCGAAAAAAATCCGCCATTTTCTCTACAAAAATCCCGGTCCGCTCTGCATCCTCCATCATTGCAAGCTGTGCTCCTGCATTCAGGGAATTAAACAGAAAATGTGGATTAATCTGTGACTGAAGATATTTCAACTGTGCTTCTTTCAGATGATTTTCCATAAGAAGCTCCCTCTCCATCATCTGCTGCTCTTTCTCCATACTTGCTTTCGTCCTTGCCATATACAGATCAAGATTCTCTACCATTGTATTAAACGCTCTGGTTACTGTTCCCAGTTCATCCTGTGCATCTGTATCGTGCATCTTTACATGGAAATTTCCCTGACCTACCAGTTGTGCTGTCTCTGCCATATTGGAAAGGGGAACAAACATATTTCTGGTGGCCTGGATGAGCAGAAGCATTCCACCGGCTACAATTATGATCATAATAACCGAATTGCTTATCTCCAGATATCTCATCACTGCACGAAGTACTGCATAAGTACTGGAGTTCTCCTGAAACATCAGGTTATTCAGTTCGTCAATAGATGACTGGATATATCTGTAAAGCTTTGTTGCATCATCATATTTACGCTTATACTGCTCAACGTTCCTTCCTCGTTTGGCAGCTACCGTTTCCGCAGTACAGTCCAGATATGTTTCCGACATTTTCCGGATATTCCGTTCCAGAAGCTTTACGGGATCATTGATATTATCTTCATTAAGTTTCTCAAGTTCATTTCTGTATTTTGCCTCATTCTGATAATAATCAAGAAGTGTCTGAGAATTCTTAACCTTAAGATACTTATACATATTATCCTGTACTTTCTCAAATACCTGTGAAAGTTCGGTAAGCTCTGCATTACTGGCATAAACATTATCCATCTTTTGCATGGAATTATTGATCCGCACATAAAAAAGCATATTCATGGCAAAAAGAAGGACTGCGATCATACCCACCTCTATAACGATTTTACTGACCAGTGAAAAATCTTTCCAGCGCAGCTGCTTCATCCGGACACCCCCTTCCTTCTCATTTCCCGTACTACATTTTTGTCCAGGAAATTAATATCTACATTATAATAGGAATTGGTCCTTCCATCCTTCTGATATGCTGTCAGAGCTTCTATACTGTATCTGCCAAGCTGCTCTGTATCCACATCACAGGTAACAGAGATTACTCCCTTTTCCACTGCTGTAAGAATATCTTCGGAACTGTAATATCCTATGATTGTAACCTTTCCTGCAAGATTAAAGTCCAGCACTGCCTGACGTGCACATTCTGTAGTCTCTTCATCCATACACACAAGAATATCGGGTACTTTATCTCTCTGCTGAAAAATATCTGTTACCGCTTCTTCTGTCTCAAAGGTTCCGGTTAAGCGAAGATTTTTTCCTGTTATCTGGATATTTTGCAAAGAGCCTGCCTTTGCCTGGGCTGCATTGCTGATCTGTGTATATATCTGGCTCTGGTTCATATCATCAATATTTTTCTTCAACAGAATAAGAATACTTTCCGTATCCTCAGTCACATATTCCGCTACCTTTTCGCCATAGACACTTCCAAGCTGATAATCACTGACACCCACGAAACTCTGACGCTTGCTGTGAACTGCATCTCCCATTACAGTAACAACCGGAATTCCTTTCTGAACAGCCTCATTTATCTTCTCTTCCAGTCCCTGCTCCCCACTGTACTGCAGGATGATCCCATCTGAATTTGAAGCAATACTCATATTCATATAATCAAGCTTACTGTAATCGCTCTCTCTTCCACTGCCTCTCAGTTCAAGAATTGCACCATTCTTCTGCGCCCATTCCTGTGCACAATCATAAACCGCTTGCCAGAAAGAAGAATTCGGACTGTCTACGATCATATCGTATTTATATTTACACATCACCTCATTCTTCTCTTCCAGACTGCTCCCCCCGGACAGTCCCTCACAATAAGACTCTCCTATCATATAAAAAAGCACTAAAATTCCTACCAGTGCAAAGAAAACCAGCAGTTTTGTCCGTTTCTTTTTCATCTCAATCTCCGTAAATTCTTTCTTCTATATTTTGCAGAATCTATTATACAATAAATCGGTATGAATTGCTTTCTTTTTTTCATATACTGTAATGATTACATCTGCCACCTGCTGTTTCTTTCATTCTGACACAGATATTCATACTCTGTGTTCCTGAATCAGAGAGATATTTTTATGAGGAGTATCTTTGCATGAAGCGGACTTTAATATTTTTTGAAATATTATGCATGATTTTTTTCCTGCTCTTTTCTTCTGCTGACAAACGCACACAGTTCCTTACTTCACTGGCAGGTCCCGGTATGCTTTCCCTTGTAAAACAGGCATCTGCAAAAGCTACAGCTTCTGAGAATTTTTCAACTGACACCACCGCCGGGCTTCCCGTCGAAGAACCTCCCAGAATCGCACTGACCTTTGATGACGGTCCTAATGCCCGGTATACCCCCATGCTTCTGGATGGATTAAAAAAAAGAAACATCAGGGCATCTTTCTTTCTGATAGGCGAGAACATTGAAGGAAACGAAGATATACTCCTGCAAATGCGAAAAGACGGACATCTTATCGGAAATCACACCTGGGATCATGTACAGCTTGACAAGATCCCGGCGGAGAAGGCCCGACTGGAAATTGAAAAAACAAATAACAGAATCTATGAAGCTTCCGGAATTTACCCTTCTTATGTACGACCGCCTTTCGGCGCATGGATCAAGGATATGGAACTTTCTGTCACCATGCTTCCCGTATTCTGGGATGTAGACACTCTGGACTGGCAAAGCAAAAACATCGATTCTATCCTGTCTATCGCCCAGAAACAGGTTCATGACGGTTCTATCATCCTGATGCATGACGGCTATCAGACATCTGTGGATGCAGCCCTGGAAATCGCCGATCTTTTTACTGAAAAAGGCTATGTTTTTGTCACTGCAGACCAGCTCCTGCTCACATAAAAGATTTGCTTTTTCCTGCCTGATTCGTTATACTGTTATACAAAGCTTGTACAGATTTCTCTGTAGCAGGATTATCCGCAGAGTATGCTGTACATCATTATATACAAAAGGAGTAATTAAACGAATGGACAGACTATTTAACATGGACAACAAATTCTTCACCGTCATGGGACGCGTGGCTGATCTTATTATGCTTAATGTGGTCTTTCTGATCTGTTGTCTGCCGATCGTGACTATTGGTGCGTCACTGACTGCACTCCACTATGTCACACTGAAAATGACACGTAACGAAGAATCTTATATTATCAGAAGCTTCTTCAAATCCTTTAAGCAGAACTTCAAACAGGCAACTGTCATCAATCTTATCATGCTTGCAGTTGCAGCTATCCTTTACATGGATCTGCGTATTGTAGGTAATATCGGCGGAACAATGTCTCAGGTATTGTATATCGTTTTCTTTGCATTTGGTATCCTTTATATGATGGTATTTCTGTATATTTATCCGGTGCTTGCCAAATTCTACAACTCCATCAAAAACACCTTCCGCAATGCATTCCTGATGGCTATCCGTCATCTTCCGTATACAGTCCTGATGGCAGTCATCACTCTGTTACCTGCAGGCGTGTTTTTTATCAAAAGTTTCCGCATACAGTCCATGGCCATCATGCTTCTGTGCATGTTTGGATTTGCACTGGAGGCATTTATCAACGGACATTTTCTGGTAAAGATTTTTGATAATTATATTCCGGCAGATGCAGATACCCAGGATACAGACCTTCAGAACGGAAACTCTGCTGAAATCTCATCAGCAGAAAATGATCACACAGTATGACCAAATGGGGAGAGAAACCATACCACTCTCTGGACTATATGCTGAGAGAGCGGTTTGGAGAAAAGGTTTATAAGGTCACGCTAAATGGCGGCATGTCCTGTCCCAACAGGGACGGTAAGATTGGAACCCGCGGCTGCATCTTCTGCAGCGCAGGAGGAAGCGGAGATTTCGCTGCAGATGCCGCACTTTCCATCACTGACCAGATAGAAAGCCAGATCAGTATCCTTTCACAGAAACGTCCGATTCATAAATATATTGCCTATTTCCAGGCGTACACAAATACCTACGCACCTGTGGAATATCTGGAGAAAATTTTTACAGAAGCAATCTCTCATCCAAAGATAGTTGCTCTTTCCATCGGCACCAGACCAGACTGCCTCAGTCCTGAAATCGTGGCACTTTTGTCCCGGTTAAATAAACAGAAACCTGTCTGGATTGAACTTGGACTTCAGACGATCCATGAGTCCACTGCCAGGTATATCCGAAGGGGATATCCTCTCTGCGTTTTTGATGATGCCGTAAAACGCCTGCGAAAAGAAAATATCGAAGTAATCGTGCATACAATCCTCGGATTGCCCGGTGAAAACACAGCAGATATTCTGGAAACTATGGAATACCTCAACCATATGGATATTCAGGGAATCAAACTGCAGTTACTTCATGTGCTTCGCGGCACTGATCTGGCAGCAGATTACGAGAAAGGACTGTTTCAGACTTACGAACGGGATGAATACATCTCTCTCCTTATAAACTGTCTGGAACATCTCAGACCGGATATGGTTATACACCGCATCACAGGCGACGGCCCCAAAGATCTGCTGATTGCACCACTGTGGGCAAGCCGTAAACGTGAGGTATTAAATATGCTGCATCACAGGATGAAAGAAGAACAAAGCTACCAGGGAAGACTGTTTTCACACTAAAAGATTCTCTGCTACTCTATGCAAAAGGAGGGATAAAATGGCAACACCATTCACAGTTTACAAATTAATCGTGTTATACATGCTTCAGAATACCGAAAATACCCTGACAAATTCGCAGATTTCAGAATTTATCCTGGACCGGGAATATACAAACTATTTCCATCTCCAGCAGGCAATCTCAGAACTGGTAGAAGCAGAACTGATCACCATGGACACCCGTTCCAATGTCTCCCATTACCGGATTACCGAAGATGGCATAAAGACTCTCTCCTTTTTCCAGAAAGATCTCTCTCCTGAGATCAAACAGGAAGTCAGGGAATACCTGAAATCCACCGGCTTCAAAGCCCAGGAGCGAATCGTCACTCCTGCTGATTATTACATCACCAAACAGGGAACCTATTCTGTAAGATGCCAGCTCATCGAAAAGGGCAACTCCCTCATCGACCTGAACATCGCAGCTCCTAACCTTGAGGCAGCACAGTCGATCTGTAAAAAATGGTCCACACATTACCAGGAAATATACGGTAAAATAATGGAAGAGCTCTTATAATGCTCTTCCTTTTTATTTCCTAATCTTTACAAAAATCTTTACAAAAAAACAGGGATACGTTATACTAAAACAAATATACGTTCTATAGCACTCCTCGTAAATAATGTATATTGATTAAGAGACTTGCTATAATTTGTCACAAATGTTTTATGTTACTATAAACACGAAATGAAATGTGACTGTTTTATCATCATATTCTATGGAGAAAAAACTATGGATTTATTTGAATACGCCAAATCAAAAACCCTGGACCAGGAATCCCCTCTGGCATCCAGACTACGCCCCACAACTCTGGATGAAGTTGTAGGGCAGCAACACATCATCGGAAAAAACACCTTATTATACAGGGCTATCAAAGCTGACAAACTGACCTCCGTCATCTTCTACGGCCCTCCCGGAACCGGCAAGACCACCCTGGCAAAAGTAATCGCCAACACTACCAGTGCAGAATTCACCCAGATCAACGCCACTGTAGCAGGCAAAAAAGATATGGAAGCAGTTGTAAAAGAAGCCCAGCAAAACCTGGGTATGTACGGCAAAAAAACAATCCTCTTCATAGACGAGATCCACCGCTTCAACAAAGGCCAGCAGGACTATCTCCTCCCATTCGTAGAAGACGGAACCATCATCCTCATCGGTGCCACAACAGAGAATCCATACTTCGAAGTCAACGCTGCTTTAATCTCCCGTTCCATCATCTTCGAACTGAAATCCCTGGAGATCTCCGAAGTCAAAGAACTCATCCTTCGCGCAGTCAACGACAAAACAAAAGGAATGGGAAACTATAAAGCCCGGATAGATGAAGACGCCCTCGACTTCCTTGCAGACATGGCAGGCGGCGACGCCAGAAATGCCCTCAATGCCATCGAACTGGGCATCCTCACTACCCCCCGTAGCGAAGACGGTCTCATCCACATCACCCTGGATGTGGCATCTCAGTGCATCCAGAAACGCGTCGTCCGCTACGACAAAAACGGAGACAACCACTACGACATCATCTCCGCCTTCATCAAAAGCATGCGTGGCTCAGACCCTGACGCAGCAGTCTACTACCTTGCAAAAATGCTCTACGCCGGAGAAGACGTCAAATTCATAGCCCGAAGAATCATGATCCTCGCCTCCGAAGACATCGGAAACGCCGATCCACAGGCCCTCTGCGTAGCAGTCGCCGCAGCCCAGGCAGTAGAACGCGTAGGAATGCCCGAGTCCCAGATCATCCTCTCTCAGGCAGTCACCTACATGGCCTGCGCCCCCAAAAGCAACTCCGCAGTCAACGCCATCTTCGCTGCCATGGACTCCGTCAAACGCACAAAAACCACAGTCCCGCCACACCTCCAGGACGCCCACTACGGCGGCCACGAAAAACTGGGCCACGGCATCGGCTACAAATACGCCCACGACTACCCAAACCACTACGTACACCAACAATACCTCCCCACCGAAATCCAGGGAGAACACTTCTACGAACTCTCAGAAATGGGCTACGAGAAAACCTTAAAAGAATACCAAACCAAAATCAAATCACAGTCTTAATCCAAAAAAGGGCAGTCTCCAAAGAGAGACTGCCCTTTTCATCATTTAATTCCCATAACGTTCATCTGCGCCAAAATCGCATCCACACACTTCTCAAATCCAAGCTTTCCTGCATTCAGACACAGATCATAATTCGTCGCATCACTCCAGTCCCCACCGGCAAATTTACGATAATAATCCTGCTTTCTCTTATCATCCCTGCGAAGAAACTTCTCAATCTCCTCATCACTGCCGCTGATCTTCTCTCTGGACTTCTCCACACGAAACTCCCAGGGTGCATGAACAAACACTCTCAAAGTATTCGGTCTGTCCTTAAACACATAATTCACACAACGCCCAACGATCACACAGGATTCCTTCTCTGCCAGATCCGTTGCAATCTTCGCCTGATAATTAAAAATATTCTCATCAGAAACAAACCCCTTCTGATCCGGTGCGATCAGATCTCCTTTATATAACCCTGTCTTATTAAACAGAGATGCCTTCACACTGGAGCCTTCTTCCACCTGTCCAAAAAGCTTCACATCAATCCCGCTCTCATCAGAAGCCATCTGAATGATCTGCTTGTCATAGAAAGAAACTCCCAGTTTCTCTGCCAGCATCTTACCGACGGTACGTCCACCGCTTCCATACTGTCTCGCAATGGTAATTACAAAATTCTCCATAAAACCCCTCCTGTTTATTCTCCAAGATAAGCCTTCTGAACAGACTCATCATGAAGAAGATCACTTGCCTTACCTTCCAGTGTAATCCTTCCGGTCTCAAGGACATAAGCTCTGTCAGCAATAGAAAGAGCCTTCTTCGCATTCTGCTCAACCAGAAGAACCGTTGTTCCACTCTCACTTACCTCTTTAATGATATCAAAGATCTCATTTACAAAGATCGGTGAAAGGCCCATGGACGGCTCGTCCATCAGAATAATCTTCGGCTGGCTCATCAGCGCACGTCCCATGGCGAGCATCTGCTGCTCACCACCACTTAAGGTACCTGCAGTCTGATTCTGACGTTCCTTCAGACGCGGAAAACGTTTATATACTTTCTCAATGGTCGCATCAATCTCATTTTTATCAGATCTTGTAAAAGCACCCATCTTCAGATTCTGAAGAACAGTCATATTTGCAAACACACGTCTTCCTTCCGGAACATGTGCCATACCCATTGTTACGATCTTGTGAGGCGGAACCTTTGTGATATCCTGTCCGTCATAAATAATATGTCCTGATTTTGCCCGGAGAAGCCCTGTCACTGTATGCAGGGTAGTTGTTTTACCTGCACCGTTTGCACCGATCAGAGCAATAACTTCACCTTCATTTACAGAGAAAGAAACACCCTTCAATGCCTGAATCATTCCATAATAAACCTGTATGTCCTGTACTTCCAGTAATGCCATCTGTCTCTCCTCCTATTCTCCAAGATATGCCTTGATAACTTCCGGATCATGGAGCACATCTGAAGTCTTGCCCTGTCTCAGAACATGACCGAAGTTCAGTACAGTCAGCTCCTCACAGATACCTGAAACCAGCTTCATATCATGCTCGATCAGAAGAATGGTCATATCAAAGTTATCACGAACAAAACGGATGGTATCCATCAGTTCCTCAGTTTCATTGGGGTTCATACCTGCAGCCGGCTCATCCAGAAGAAGAAGCTTCGGCTTTGTTGCCAGTGCTCTGGCAATCTCCAGCTTTCTCTGTTTACCATAAGGAAGGTTGGATGCAAGGATATCTGCCTCTTTGTCCAGATCAAACACTTTAAGAAGCTTCATTGCTTCCTCATTCATGGTTTTCTCAACCTTAAAGTATTTCGGAGTATGTACAATACTTGTAAAAAGGCTGTATTTATCATGATTGTGAAGTCCTGCCTTTACATTGTCCAGCACACTCATCTGATGGAACAGACGGATATTCTGGAATGTTCTGGCGATTCCCGCCTTGTTGATATCAATGGTACTCTTTCCGGTGATATCCTGTCCGTCCAGATTGATGATTCCCTCGTCCGGCTTATACACACCTGTAAGAAGGTTAAAGATTGTAGTCTTACCTGCACCATTCGGACCGATCAGACCATAAAGCTGTCCTTTCTCGATGGAGACATGGAAATCATCCACTGCATGAAGACCGCCGAATGAAATATTTAAATGATTTACTTCCAGCAATGCCATAGCTTATGCCTCCTTTTTCTTAAATTTACTGAAAAGACGCTCTCTCATCTCGATTGCCTTAGGTGCCCAGTTGATCAGCATCATTACAATCAACACGATTGCATAGAACAGCATACGGTAATCACTGAGTCCACGCAGAAGCTCAGGAAGAAGGTTCAGAATCACTGCCGCAATAATAGAACCACGCATATTTCCAATTCCACCGAGAACTACGAATACCAGGAACATGATAGACATGTTATAACCGAAGTTCTTCGGAAGTGCTGTTAAAGTTGCAAGATTATGAGCATAAAGCACACCGCCGATACCGGCTAATGCTGCTGAGATTGCAAATGCTTTCAGTTTATACTTTGTGATATCAATACCAATTGATTCCGCTGCAATACGGTTATCACGGATTGCCATGATCGCACGTCCGTCTCTGGAATTGATCAGGTTCAGAACTACGAATAAAGTAACCAGGATCAGAATCACACCTATAGTAAAGGTTGACTGTCTCGGTGTACCTGTGATACCCATTGCACCACTGATGATCATTTTTCCACCAGGCTCCATTCCAAGAGACATCTGGTCTTTCATGGAAAAATGGATTCCGTTGCTGTCAATTCCTACATAAAGCACATTGATGATATTCTTAATGATCTCACCAAATGCCAGTGTTACGATAGCAAGGTAGTCACCTTTCAGACGAAGTACAGGAATACCGATCAGGAATCCAAAGATACCTGCACATACAGCTCCTATGATCAGAGCAACGAAGAAACGAAGTCCTGCATTTGTAAATGTATCCATAGTTGCCTTTGTAAATGCTGCACTGGTGAAAGCACCGATACACATAAATCCGGCATGTCCAAGACTTAACTCACCCAGAATACCAACCGTCAGGTTCAGGGAAAGAGCCAGGATAATATATACACAAAGAGGCACCAGAAGACCCTGCATCAGGTTGGAAAGCAGATTCCCTGCTATCATTCCCTGTACGATCAGATATGCTGCAAGAACCATTCCGTATGTAATGAGATTGCTTTTTGTTGTTTTGTTTAATTTCTTCTTTTCCATGTCTGCCACCTCACACTTTCTCCTGAATGTTCTTACCAAGAATACCGGTAGGTTTCACAACCAGAACTACGATCAGAACACCGAATACAATGGCATCAGCCATCTGTGAAGAGATATAAGCTTTACCAAAAATCTCCAGGATACCCAGAACAACACCTCCGATAAAGGCTCCCGGGATAGATCCGATACCGCCAAATACAGCTGCAACGAATGCTTTGATACCAGGCATAGCACCTGTATATGGTGTCAAAGACGGGTATGCAGAGCAGAGAAGCACACCTGCGATTGCTGCAAGTCCGGAACCGATTGCAAAAGTAATGGAGATTGTTTTGTTTACGTTAATACCCATTAACTGGGCAGCGCCTTTATCCTCAGATACGGCAAGCATTGCCTGTCCTGTTTTTGTCTTGCTGATAAAGAGCATCAGACCTGCCATGATCAGGATACCACCGATAATGGTTACGATGGTTACACCAGTGATCACGATAGAACCACCTGCAAGTTTCAGGGATGGAAGACTGATCACGTTACTGAATGATTTGGTATCTGCTCCCCAGATCAGAAGGGCCACGTTCTGAAGCAGGTAGCTGACACCAATTGCTGTGATCAGAACAGCCAGAGGTGAAGCTGCATTACGCAGTGGTCGATACGCAACGCCTTCGATCACAACGCCCATGAGTGTACAGATGATAATGGACAGCAGGATGGCTAAAATCGGATTTAATCCCATGCCGCTGACTGCGACATAAACTACATAAGAGCCGACCATGATAACATCTCCATGAGCGAAGTTCAGCATTTTAGCGATTCCGTATACCATGGTATAACCAAGGGCGATGATCGCATATACACTTCCGAGGCTGATACCACTGATCAGATATGATATAAAACTACTCATAGAAGTCTTTCCTTTCTTATATTTAAATAATTTTATTGTGTGTAAAACTGGCAGATTTGCCTTTAGCGAAATCTGTCTTGTTTATTTTGCCAAAAGTAAATCTGTCATTAACGCATTAATGTAATAACGTATTAGGCAACAGGGCTGTCTGCATAATTCAGACAGCCCCGTTGGCATGCAACCATTGTCCACTCCAGGAACAATCGCATTTTATTTCTTATGAAATCTTTTCAGTTATTTCAATTTCATTATTCCATTGCTGCGTAAGCACCATCTTTGATTTCTACAGCTTTCGGAGCTTTGTTCGGCTCACCGTCTTCTGTCCATGTGATCTCGTCACCTGTAACACCTTCAAGTGTGATCTCGGTCATGCCTTTTTCAAGTGCTGCACAGATATCTGCAACATCCATGTCTGCTTTTACATCTTCTTTTTCTGCTGCTGCTTTGACTGCGTATACTGCATCATAAGCATCTGCTGCGAACTGGTTTGGTGTGTCTTTGTAAGCATCTTTGTATGCTTTTACAAAGTTCTGGGTTTTCTCATCTGTAGAATCTGCTGCAAATGGTGTAAGAAGCATCAGCCCCTCTGCAAGAGATGTATCAAAGTTTTCTACACCAAGGATACCGTCCATACCGTCGCATCCGAAGAATTTAGTTTCAAATCCCATGCTGTCTGCCTGTGCAAGGATCAGGGAAGCTTCTGTATAATAAATCGGAAGGAATACTAATTCAGCACCACCGTCTTTTGCTTTCTGAAGCTGTACGGAGAAGTCTTTATTGTTATCAGCAGTAAATGCTTCGGAAGATACGATTTCAATACCCTGATTAGCTGCTTCTGCTGTGAAGTTCTGTGTGATACCTGATGAATATACATCAGAGCTATCGTAGATAATAGCTACTTTTGTAGCAAGTTTATGCTCTCCAATGTACTGAGCTGCTGCAGTACCCTGGTTCGGGTCAGAGAAGCATACACGGAATACGTTCGGATTAGCAACACACTCTGTTGCAGATCCGGATGGAGTAAGCTGGAACATATTGTCTGCTGCTGTTTCATTTGCTACAGCTACACAAGGTGTGGAAGTAACTGTACCAACCAGGACGTTCATTCCCCAGTCTTTTAATGCGTTGTAAGCGTTCAGGGTTTTCTCAGCATCGTTTTCATCATCTTCAAATTTGAACTCTACCTGATATCCGTTGATTCCGCCGTCTTCGTTTACTTCATTGATTGCAAGCTCTGTTGCATTCTTTACAGCCTGTCCATAGATTGCTGCTGCTCCGGTTACAGGTCCGATTCCACCGATCTTAAATGTAGCATCGTCTGCAAATACAGATACAGGTGCAACTGTTGACATTACCATTGCTGCTGCCGCAGTAACACTGATGATTTTTTTCAGGTTTTTCATAATAAATCCTCCTTATATTTTGTCAGTCCTTTCGTCCCTCTTACGGCTCATAAGATTAGCTTCCGTTACCATTCATTCCACCTGGTACATCATTTTTGATGTTATAAATTCCGCAAGTTCATTTATTATGTAGAGGAACTGAAAAGTAACAAAAAGCCAACTGGGTTCCCAGCCGGCTTTGGCTTCCACTGACACTTTAATATGTTGCTGTTTTGAATTATATCACCATATATTTGACCATGCAAGAAAAACTTTATGGAAATTTAAGATTTTTCCGTCTTTCATGGACACTTGACCGTACCGCGCACGCAATTTTATCCCATTTCCAATTTTATGTAAACTATAATTATGGAATTGCTATAATAATCATGTTGCATAAATGCAACGCTCATCAGCACACATTCATTGAAAAATACATAAAAAAGGTACACACAGAAACCGTAACAATTTCTATGTGTACCTCTCAATTCTGATTTAATTTATCAAATCTTATATCTCTCTAAAAACAACAATTATGCGATTGCTTTTTTAGCGATTTCAGCAAGTGCTGCAAATCCTTCTGCATCGTTTACTGCAAGTTCAGCAAGCATCTTTCTGTTGATGTCGATGTTTGCAACTTTCAGTCCGTGCATCAGTTTGCTGTAGGATAATCCGTTCATTCTTGCTGCTGCGTTGATACGAGCGATCCAGAGCTGTCTGAACTGACGTTTTTTCTGCTTTCTTCCTGCATAGGAGCTAGCAAGTGCTCTCATTACAGACTGTTTAGCAACTCTATACTGTTTGGAACGGGCTCCTCTGTAGCCTTTTGCCAGTTTTAATGTACGATTATGTTTTTTCTTTGCGTTTAATCCGCCTTTAATTCTTGCCATTTCTTAAATTTCCTCCTGTTTGTCTATCTTCAATGAATAAATGCTTCTTATAAATATGGTAATGCTTTCTTCATGCTCTTAACATTAGTAGCATCAACAACAGTAGATTTTCTCAGATTTCTTTTTCTTTTCTGAGATTTCTTTGTTAAGATATGGCTCTTATAAGCTTTATTTCTTACTAATTTTCCTGTACCTGTTTTTTTGAAACGCTTTGCTGCTGCTCTGCAAGTTTTAATTTTTGGCATTGTTAATTCCTCCTTAAACTGTATCTCTATTATATTTAACGTTTTTCCGTTAAAAACATGGTCATGCTTCTGCCTTCAACCTTCGGTGCCTTCTCCACTGTTGCCACATCTGCAAGCTGCTTTGCAAAATCATCAAGCACATGTCTGCTGCTTGCCATATGTGCCATTTCTCTTCCACGGAAACGTAATGTTACCTTTACTCTGTCACCCTTGGAGAGGAACTTTCTGGCGGCGTTGACTTTCGTATTCAGGTCATTGGTATCAATGTTTGGAGAAAGTCGCACTTCTTTGACATCGATGGTCTTCTGCTTCTTCTTGGCTTCTTTTTCTTTTCTTGCAAGCTCATAACGGTATTTACCATAATCGATGATCTTACATACCGGCGGTTTCGCCTGCGGGGCAATTTTTACCAGGTCAAGCCCTGCCTCCTGAGCTTTGAACATTGCTTCTTTCGCGGACATGATTCCAAGCTGTTCTCCGTCCGAACCGATTAAGCGTACCTCTTTGTCTCTGATCTGTTCGTTAATCATTAAATTGCTAATTGTAGTGCACCTCCATACCTGTTAGATAGATTCTAATGACTTCTCGTCGCCCTCATTTACATAAAAAAAGCGTGGACAAAATCCACACTCCGCTATCACACTGCTGATATCTTTTCTTCTTAATCTGCGGAACAATCTCCTTATTCCTGCCAACCTTAAATATCAGCCTTCTCTGTGCAATATAAACCCAAGCCGCTAAACTAAATGCGCTGAGGTGAGAGTGGAACTCTGCTTTGTTTTCTTACGTACTTGTATAAGATACCATGTTCAGTCTGCTATGTCAAGTGCTTTTTGAAATTTTCTTTATTTTATTTCTTTATTATTTTCAGACCTTTTCTTTGAAATTTTATCTGAATTTCTATATGGATTTTTCTCTGAACTTTCCCGAAGTAATCCGATATAAATTATCGCAGTCCTCGTAAAATCATGTATATTTTCTCTCAAACTGCACATCCTATCTCCGAAACTTATTCAATGTAACTGTTCAGTACTCTTGCACTACAGTAGTATTGAATAGTTATCTCAGATTTTTTCAGGAGGGTAACTCTATGACAATTCTTAAATGTTCAGCAATGACCTGTGTTTACAACAAAGAACAGCTCTGTTCAAAGGGTGATATTGACGTGACAGGCGAAAATGCTACTTCTGCAAATGAGACAAGCTGCGGCAGTTTCCGAGAGAGAACCGGCAGTTCCATGAAAGACAGCTATACAGATGACTGTGGCTGCGACAAAATCCAGATCGACTGCAAAGCCCATAACTGTACCTATAATGATAACTGCAAATGTACAGCATCCTCCATTCAGGTAGACGGCTCTAATGCACATGCATCTTCCGATACAAGATGTGACACCTTCCAGTGCCATTGTGGCGCATAATATCAACATCATGGCAACAGGATTTTCACCCGTATATCAGGGATAATGAACTTCCCTGATCCGGTCAAAAAAAGAGACATGTCCATCTATATGGAATATGTCTCTTTTGTCTGTCTGTAAATTATTTCACTGCAAAACAGATAATCCTATCTGTTTCTTAAGAAATCCGGAATCTGGATATCCTTCTTCTGAACAGTGCTTGACGGAGTCTTAGATGCTCCAAATGGTGTGGCATTCATAGTTGGAAGGCTGAAGCTAGGCATGTTCATACCGCTTCCTGCTGCAGTTCCGGCTGTTGCTGTACCTGTCGTTGCTGTGGAAGAAGGTCTTCTTGCACCAAAGGAAGAAGCTGCGCTTCTTTTTCCGAAAGGGGTCTGCTGAAGGTTATCATCATTCAGACCTGTTGCAATCACTGTGATTCTGCAGTAGTCAGCAACTGTATCATCATACATGGCACCAAAGATGATGTTTGCTTCCTCACCTGTAAGCTCCTGTACATAGCTTGCAGCATCATTGGCATCCATAAGAGAAATATCTCCGGAAATATTAATGATAACATGTGTAGCACCTTTGATGGTTGTCTCAAGAAGTGGAGAAGATACGGCCTGCTGTACAGCTTCCATAGCTTTGTCGTCTCCTCTTGCTTCACCGATACCGATATGGGCAATTCCCTTGTCTGTCATTACAGTCTGAACGTCTGCAAAGTCAAGGTTAATCAGAGCCGGCAGATTGATCAGGTCTGTAATGCCCTGTACTGCCTGCTGCAGAACTTCATCAGCCTTCTTCAGAGCTTCCGGCATGGTTGTTCTGCGATCTACAACTTCCAGTAATTTATCATTCGGGATAACGATTAATGTATCCACTGCTTTCTTCAGATTCTCAATGCCTGCAAGTGCATTATTCATACGAGTTCTTGCTTCAAAACGGAAAGGTTTTGTAACAACGCCAACTGTAAGGATACCCATTTCTTTCGCTGCTGCTGCGATAACAGGTGCAGCTCCGGTTCCGGTTCCGCCTCCCATACCACAGGTAACGAATACCATATCCGCACCTTCCATTAACTGTTTTACTTCTTCAATGCTCTCCTCTGCTGCTTTCTGTCCAACCTCAGGCTGGGCTCCTGCACCAAGACCTTTGGTAATCTTCTCGCCAATCTGAAGTACAGTTGGAGCTTTGCACAGAGTTAAAGCCTGCTTATCAGTATTAACACCTACAAACTCTACTCCGCCGATGGCCTCTTCCACCATTCTGTTTACTGCATTATTTCCGGCTCCACCTACACCGATCACTATGATCTTGGCAGATGATTCAGCCTCGTTTGACATAATCTCTAACAACGTACTTCCTCCTTTATTTATACCTGATATCCTTTTCAGTGATTTATATCAAAGTTACATATAGATATATCATATATTTTTTTTGAGAATTAATCAACCATTAATTTTGTTTTTTTATACTTTTTTCACTCTTTTTCGGCAATTCCGGTAAATATGTTGTATCAGTGTACGGAGCCTTCTCTGATCTCAAAGTTTCCATATACTATCAATATCCCTCAGAATCATCCCCCTGATAATCACTGTTATCTTCTGTATAATCACCATATCCATCTGAATCATCTGAGTTTCCGTCGTCATATGATGAATCACTTTCTCCATCTTCTGAAGTTTCAGAACTCTGGTCATCTGCGGAACTTTCATCTCCTGAACCATCTCCCGACTCATCAGATGCCGCATCCAGAGATTCCTGTGTAGGCTTCGGTCCCACATAATTACCGGATTCGTCATACTCACCTGCTCCGGTATAATCCCCTTCCTCATCATAACCACCATTCCAGTTCTCAATTGCTTCCTCAAGAGCAGTCTTCGGTTTTGCACCTACATAATTACCATCCTCGTCATACTCGCCGTCTCCGGTATAATTGCCATCTTCATCATAACCGCCATTCCAGTTCTCAGCAGTAACTTCTTCCTGTTCCAGTTCTTCTTCAAAGGTATTGGACTCCGTAGCCACACTCTCCATATGAAGAATACCTTTTTTTCCCTGGATTTTGGGCAGAATCGCTATCACTCGGTTCATCTTCTCTTCCAGATCAGCATCTTTTCCGAGCTGAACAGTTATATCCCCATAGATGAGGCTGATAGAATAGCTGCTGTCAAACTGGATATGATCGGGGATCATATCATTTTTCTGAAAGATTGTAGACAATGCTACAGCTGTATTCAGTACAGTATCTCCTTTAATATCCAGTTTCTCGTCCATCACAATGCTGTTCACCTGAATTCCGTCAAAATACGGAACCGTATCATCTCTGTTCTGAGAACCCTCCACAAAAATGCCATTTCTGTCAAAATAAATGTAACTGTCAAGATATCGGATGCATCCGACTGTTTTTTTCTCTTTTACACTGATACAGATGGTATTTCGGTTCAGCTGGGTAACTTTAAATGCATCTACATATGCAATGTCCTCTGTATTTGTAGTGCTGTAGAGCAGTGGTGCAAGGACCGAATTGGAAGCCATCGGTCCCCGAAGCACCATATTCTTTACTTCTTCGTCTGTATAATGGGAAGTTCCCCTCACCTCAACAGTGTCTACTTTATAATAGGAAAAAAATACTATCACAGCGACCATAACTCCGACGCCTATCATACCTGCCAGCATCTTCTTCGTCCTTTTGCTCATAGGAGGTCTTTTCCCATAATTACTTTCTCTCATAAATCCTCAAATCCTCTGTCCCCGGCTGCCATATTCTGCAGCCCAAAGTCCGTAAATCTTCACAGATATGCTCATAGCCCCTGCTGATAAACCCGGCTCCTGTAACACAGGTTTCTCCCTCTGCCATAAGTGCGGCAATGAGCAGGGCTGCACCACCTCTGAGATCTCCTGCCTGTACCTGTGTTCCCTTAAGGGTTTTTCCCCCTCTTATGATTGCCTGGTTTCCGCTTACGGAAATATCTGCGCCCATTTTTTTCATCTGAAAAGCACTGCCAAATCTCCGGTCAAAAATATTTTCCCGTATGGTACTCTGTCCCTGCGCACCTGTCAGCACTGCCATCAACGGAGCCTGCAGATCTGTGGGAAAACCCGGATAAATTTCTGTTTCTACTAAAACAGCCGGTCTGACAGCATTCTTTCCATTGACCTCTAGTGTACCACCATTTACTTGATATTGTCCACCTATTTTCCGATATACTTCCATAAACGACTGCAACTCCTCCACAGGTACATCATGAAGAATAATCTTACTTCTTGCTGCCGCAGCCGCACACAGATAGGTACCTGCAACAATACGATCCGGAGGAATACGGTAGTCTCCGCCTTTCAGTTCATCCACTCCTCTGATCGTAATTTCACCGGTTTCTTCTCCTTCTATCAGTGCTCCCATTGTTTTCAGATATCTGCAGAGCCAGAAAACCTCCGGTTCTTTCGCACAATTATAAAGATGTGTTACACCTTTTGCAAGAACTGCTGCCAGTATTGCCTGTTGAGCAGCTCCCACACTCGATTTCGGAAACACAATATCCTGCCCTTCAAATCTGACACATTCTCCATCCAGGCCTGATGCATTTTCCCGGACATCCGCGCCAAGTGCTCTCAGTGCCATAAGATGGAAATCTATTGGTCTTTTCCCGATTGTACATCCGCCCGGATACCCTATCCTGCATTTTCTGTTTCTTGCAAGCACCGCACCTGCCAGAATGATCGAAGAACGCATTCTGCCTGTATAGACTGCAGGAATTTCTGTTCCGTCTGCGCAGGAACAATCCAGATAAAGATCGTGATCGTCCCACCAGGTCACTGCACCAAGACTTTTCAAAATCTCTTCCATACAAAAAACATCTGAAATTCTGGGACATCCCCTCAGAATGCTTAGTCCTCTGTGCATCAGAGATGCGGCTATCATTGGAAGTGCTGCATTTTTAGATCCCTGTATAAAAATCTCCCCGCTGAGAGATGCTTTACCTGTCACATGGATTTCATCCAACCTTTTGCTCCCAAAGAGTCTCTTACTTTACAGTTTATGGCTTTTTCTATTATATGTTACGCCATTCTGAAACCTGTAATTCAATTTATCCTGTCACATTTCCCAACATTCATCGCAAGTCCCATTTCCCCAAGAAGAAACACTGCCGAAGTTCCTCCATAGCTGATAAAAGGCAGCGTAATGCCTGTATTGGGGATTGTATTGGTCACCACTGCAATATTCAAAATAACCTGAAGAGCCAGATGCCCCATAATTCCACAACAGATAAGAGCTCCGGCCAGATCTTTTGCATGCATGGCAGCCACACCCAGCCGCCACAGAAGCATTGCAAACAGAAAAATCAGAAAGATAGCTCCGGCTGCTCCCATTTCCTCACATATAATCGAAAAAATCATATCATTCTGCGCTTCCGGAACAAATCCAAGTTTCTGCAGACTGTTTCCAAATCCTCTGCCGAATATTCCGCCGCTGCCGATGGCATACAGTCCCTGGATCGTCTGAAATCCTTTTTCATATTTCTCCGGATTTCTCCAGATTGCAAGACGTTCCAGACGATAACTCTCTGCAGCAAGAAAAACAGCTATGAAACCTGCACCTGCGCTGCCAAGCCCGATAAATTCCAGATATCCCGGATTGGATACAAAAATCAGAATTCCACCGATACCCAGAATAATGATCGCTGTACTCAGATTATTTGAACCTACAAGACCAATGATCGGCAGCAGGGTCAGTATTGTCCTGCACATAAATCCAAATCCCATGGTTGCTTTTTTTGTCCGTTCGATCTGCCATGCAAGAAAAAGGATTACAGCAACTTTCGCAAACTCTGAAGGCTGAAAAGATAAAGGTCCAAGATTCAGCCATCTTTTTGAGCCGTTGATCTCCTGACCTACAAAAAGTACTGCGCCGGACAAAAACATTGAAATCAGATATGCCACTGGTCCCAGCCTCAGAAAAAAATGATAATCAATGGAAGAAACCATATACATCACTCCCATACCCAATGCTGTGGCAAATAACTGTTTCTTAAAATAACAGGCAGAGTCGCCGAAACGTACTCTGCCATTATATTCACTGGAGCTGAATAATACTGCCAGACCAAAAATCACAAGCAGTACTATCAGTACCAGCATCGTCATATCTGTTTTTGATAAATCTGTCGCTCTTTTTCGCGCCATCTGTTTCTCCGCAAAATTATCTATAGCCGGTCACTGCAGCTTCGTCTTTCTCTGCCGGACAGCTATAATTCTTACTTATAGATATTCTACAGATTTCTTACATATTCCTTGAACATATCTCCACGCTGTTCATAGTTATCAAACTGTCCCCAGCTTGCACATGCGGGAGAAAGCAAAACAGCATCTCCAGGCTGTGCTTTCTCCTCACATACCTTTACTGCCTCTTTCAGATCTTCGCAGAGGATGATGTCATGGAAACCATGTTTCTCAGCAGCTTCTTTGATTTTCTCCTTTGTCTGACCGATCAGCACCAAATAACGTACCTTTCCGTCAAATGCCTCAATCCATTCATCATAACCGGACTGTTTATCATAACCGCCGCCGATCAGAAGTGTCGGACGGTTCATTGCCTGGATTCCTTTAATTGCCGCATCCGGGTTAGTTCCTTTGGAATCATTATAATATACAACGCCTTTTTTCTCTGTCACATATTCGATTCTGTGTGCAACAGCTGTAAATTCACAGATGCTCTTACGGATGCTGTCCAAGGATACTCCATCGTAGTAAGCCATTGCAACTGCGGCCATAACATTCTCAAAATTGTGTTTTCCAAGAAGCTTCAGATCTTCTGTCTTAACTACTTCGATTTCTTTTTCTCCGTCCTTCAGGATGATTTTGTTTCCATCCAGATAAATTCCCTCATCCAGTTTACGTCCGCTGGAGAAATATACCACTCGTGGAGTCAGATGTTTTCCAAACTCACGCAGAACCTCATCTTCATAATTCAGCACGCATACATCTTCTGTGCCCTGATTCTCAGTGATCAGTTCTTTCACACGTATATACTCTTCCATTGTATGATGACGGTTCAGATGGTCCTCTGTAATATTCAGGATTGCAGATACCTTTGGTGCAAACTCATCAATCGTTTCCAGCTGAAAACTGCTGATTTCTGCAACAGTTACAGAGTTTTGCTTCATCTCCAGTGCTTTGGAAGTATATGGGGTTCCGATATTGCCGACTACAAAAACAGACTCACGTGCATCCTGCATAATTTTTCCAAGAAGTGCTGTTGTAGTAGTTTTTCCGTTTGTTCCTGTGATGGCAAGCACTTCACCGTCACCTACTCTGTATGCCAGTTCCACCTCTCCCCATACCGGAAGCCCCTGCTCATAAAAACTCTTTACAAGTGGAAGATCTGTCGGCACTCCGGGGCTTAAAACTACCAGATCAAGACTGTCCTGTACTTCTTTCGGAAGTTCTCCTGCATATACAGTGACCGGATATGTCCCATCTGTTTTATGTACAACTGCGTCTTTATCTGTTTCGGCATTTCCGTCATAGATAACCGGAAATGCTCCTACCTTTGCCAGAAGGTCAGATGCTCCGATTCCGCTTTTTCCGGAACCGAATACAAGTACCTTTTTTCCCTGTAATTCCATAATAATTTTCCTCCCTTTTATCAGCATAACGCTGAAATCTGCTTAGCCAAAATCTTACAGTGCCAGCAGTGCGACCATACACATAACCGCTGTAATAACTGAGAATACCGCAACTACACGTGTTTCAGACCATCCGCATAACTCAAAATGATGATGGATCGGTGCCATCTTAAAAATACGCTTTCCATGTGTTGCCTTGAAATAAGTTACCTGAATGATAACGGAAAGTACTTCTATCAGATAGATCAGACCCACGATCAGGATAAATAACGGCATCTGCATCACATAAGCCGTACCTGCAACAAAACCACCCAGTGCCAGAGAACCTGTGTCTCCCATAAACACTTTTGCCGGATATACATTAAATAGCAGAAATCCCATCAGACCTCCCACAACTGCACCTGTGATCGGCTCGATCCCCGATTTCATTCCAATAGAAACTACTGTAAAAAATACTGCAACGATCAGAGTCACACTGGAAGCAAGACCATCCAGACCATCCGTAAAATTAACTCCATTCACAGTACCAATCACAGCAAAGAAAAGAACCGGAACTGCCAACCATCCAAGATTCAGGAAATGTCCGCTCCAGAATGGGATTCTCATAGTCAGTGAGATATCTGTATACTTAACAATATAAAATACAAAAATCGCAGTCAGAACTACCTGAAGTAAAAATTTCTGCCATGGCAGCAGTCCGTCTGAGCGTTTCAGCACAACCTTCAGATAATCATCCAGAAATCCGATAATTCCAAATCCAAGAGTCAGGAACAGTACCGGAATAATCTTCGGATAATCCCCTACATAAAATAATGCAGTTATCGCTGTGGCGATCAGAAAGATCACTCCACCCATTGTAGGTGTTCCTGCTTTCTTTAAATGGGACTGTACACCCTCTGTTCTTTCTGTCTGGCCCATCTTCAGTCTCCGAAGAAAAGGAATGATGACCGGTCCTAATACAACGCTGATTGCAAAAGAAATCAGCACAGGGATTACAACTTGAAATTCCATCTTACACCTCGTTCATTCTTTCGTTTTTTCCTGAAAGTTTTTTACTTTCAGATTTCTTTTAGTATAAGGCTTTTTTGCTTATTTATCAACCCTGCCTGCGGAATTTCCCTAATTGCCTTCTGCAGAAAAATCAGAAACATCACTTTTTTCAATTCCAAGATATGGCAGGATATTCTCAAAAATACCACGAATCACAGGTGCAGCTACTGTCCCTCCATAATAGATTCCTTTCGGATCATGAATAATACACAGTCCCAGTATCTGCGGATCTTCTGCAGGTGCAAATCCCAAAAAAGAGGAAATATAACGATTTGCACTTCTTGGCAGTGTCTGAGAAGTGGCAGTTTTCCCACCGATGGCATATCCTTCAATTTTTGCATTTTTTCCGGAGCCCTGAGATACTACTGTTTCCAGGATTTCTCTTATTTCCTTCGAAGTCTCTTCAGAGACAATTCCTTCCTTTACCGGAAAAATCAGTTTCTCACCCTCTGTTCTGTCAGGATTTAACACTGCGACTCCAAAATGCGGCGTCACCCGTCTGCCTCCGTTTATAAGTGAACTTACTGTTGCAGCCAGCTGAACAGGCGTAATCTGAAAAGACTGTCCAAAAGAAACCGTTGCCAGTTCCACTTCTCCCATATTTTTCTTCTGATGCATAATAGTTCCTGCCTCTCCCGGAAGATCTGTCCCGGTTTTATCCAGAAGTCCAAACTGTCTGAAATACTTATAATAACGTTCTACCCCAAGGCGAAGCCCCACCTCTATAAACACAGGGTTACAGGAATTCTGTGCACCTTCCACAAAATTCTGGGATCCATGTCCTGTTCTTTTTGCACAGTGGATTCTGCGATCCTCCACCACTTTATATCCGGGACAATAAAAACGGTCCCCAGGTGAAACAACACCAGCCTCCAGTCCGGCTGCCATGGTGATGATTTTAAATGTGGAGCCCGGTTCATAAGTATCATTCAGGCAGGGATTTCTCCACATCTGATTCAGTAATTCCTGCTTTCTTTCTGTATTTGTTTTTCCTGATGCTGTCTGCACTGCCAGTTCACTTTGTTCATTGTGATCTTCCGACGGTATTGTTATCCCGGATTCATTTAACTGCATATTCAGATCATCTGTCAGGGTAAAAGGATCATTCAGGTCAAATTCCGGCACATTGACACATGCATATATTTCGCCGTTCTGTGGATTCATCAGCAGAATAGATACACGTTCTGCCTGCTTTTCCTCCATTACTTTCAAAGCTGACTGCTGCGCAAATTCCTGAATATTTACATCAAGGCTGATTATCAGGCTTTTCCCCTCTATCGGTTTTTCCCTTGTCTCACCCAATTTATCAATTTCCACACCCCTGGCATCTGTTGTTGTCAGGATTTTACCCGGCTGTCCCCTCAGGATTTCTTCATATTTCACTTCCAGACCGATAATTCCCTGATTATCACCTCCCGTAAAGCCAATGACTTTTGAAGCCAGACTTCCACATGGATAGTAACGCTTATAATCCTCATCAACTTTCACCCCTGCCAGACTGCACTCTCTTATCTCATCACCTGTACTTTTTTCCACATTTGTCTTTACTATTTCTATGGAAGAGATTTTCTCCACTCTTTTTCTCACTTCTGCCTCATCTATTTTCAGTTTTTCAGACAGCAGGGCGATTACTTTTTCAGGTTCTTTAATCTGACTGTGGATCACAGAGATTGTACATACCGTCCTGTTTGATGCCAGAACTTTTCCCCTTGCATCCAGAATCTCCCCTCTGGCCGCTTTGATCTCTCTCTCTCTTTCGTGAAGTTCTTTTGCTTTCTTATAATAATAGTCTGATCTGAAACACATAAGATATACCAGTCTTCCGATAAGGCCTGTCATCATTAAAATACAGCAGAGTAATACCACCCATATTTTTCTCTTGTGAAACGTCATATTTTTTTTCATAAAAAAAGCTCCGCAGAGATTGTCATAACAATATATGACCATTCTCTGCGGAGCTATAACTATACGTTTTTATTCCAGACCTGCTTCTTCATTGGTAATACCGTCTGTCTCTTCGTCATTATCCTCAGTCGTCTCAGCTTCATCATCCTCCAGAGGTGCAGGTGCATCAGGATTGGATACTGCATCTCCTGAAGAATCTGCATCCGTACTTCCCGAAGCACTGACAAGATTTGTAGACATCTTATAATTGCCTTCCTCATCCAATATGTGATCTCCATTGGCATCCAGCAGATATCCGTTTTCATCAATCCGGTTTCCATCCCAGTCTATCAGATTGCCATCTGCATCCACCAGATTACCGTCACTGTCAAGTTCGCTGTCCGATATGGAAGTACTCTTTAAATGTCCCTTAAACCCTTCCCACAATTCTGTCTCCGGCACTGTTCCATCTTCAGATTCATCCGGCACTACATTCAGATACGGAAGAAGCTCCGAAAGGATTCCCTGTGCAATATACTGCGGATAAGTACTGTTTGCCTGATCCTCTGCATTCGGTTCATCTACAACTACATAAATTACCACAGCCGGGTCATCTACAGGAGCAAATCCAATAAAAGAAACCAGATATTTTCCGTTTCCTCGCGGGTATTTCTCCGCTGTACCTGTTTTACCGCCTGAACTGTAACCCTGCACTTTGGAATGACGGCTGGTACCCTGCTGTACACTCAATGCCATATAGCTTCTGATATCACTGGAAATCCTGGAGGAAATCGTCTGCTTCAGAAGTATCGGCGAGATTGTTTTTACAGTTCCGCCATTACTGTCAAGAACCTTTGTCACAAGATGCGGCTGATAATAATATCCGCCATTGATAACGGAACTCATCGCATTGATTTCCTGGATCATGGTACAGGTAAAACCCTGTCCAAAAGCAGAACATGCAAGTTCTGTTTCCCCCATACTGTCCTTAGTATGGATAATACCTGCGCCTTCATTCGGCAGGTCAATCCCTGTCCTTGTTCCGAAATTAAACAGACTCTGTGCTTTGATAAACTGAGTAGCTCCCATCTTGGCACCAATCTGCATCATTGCATCATTACAGGAGTTTGCAATTACCTCTCCCAGTGTCTCTGTGCCATGTGCGCTCGGATAAACCGCACACTTGATCATAGTATCTCCAAAAGTCTGCGATCCATCGCATACAAATGTATCTGTTTCCTGTATCGCACCTTTTTCCAATGCAGAAGCCATGACGATCGGCTTTACAACAGATCCCGGCTCATAGGCATCTGTGACGCAGAAATTACTCCACATACCATTCAGAGCCTCCACTGTTTCCACATCATTCATCGCTTTGATTTCATCTTCTGTATATACAGCGGAAAGATCTCTCGGATTATTCAGATCATAACGGTCACCACCATCCATGGCAATAATCTCACCGGTGGACGGATTTTCAACAATGACACCTATATTCTTAGCCCCCATTGCCTCTTTAAATCCATTAACATATTTCTCAACAATCTGCTGTGCACCGATGTCAATGCTGGTCTGAATGCTTTTTCCATTCACCGCAGCAATAATGGTCTGCTCCACATCTGAATCATCATTGATATACCCATACTGTCTTCCGTCTACGCCTGTCAGTGTGCTGTTATAGTACCCTTCCAGTCCGATATCTGCCACATCTCTGTCCAGTGCAAAACCAATTGTATCGCATGCTGTTTCATTAAACGGGTAACTTCTCAGATAATCCTCTTCAAACCAGACGCCTTTGATATTTGCCCGTTCCTTTGCCTGTGCTTTAGTAAGACCGGAATCTTCATCCTCTGCCTTATATTTTTCAAATTCTTTCTTTTTGTCCATAGACAGCTGTTTTGTCAGTACCTGATACTGACTCTGGCTGGTTCTTGAATCGGCCAAAAGAGAACGCACTGTTTCTTCATCAATCCCCAGCACCTCATTTAAGGCACGTATTGTTGGCTCTACATAGTCCTCATCTGAATTTACAGTTTTACAGTCCAGGATCACATTATAAACTTTATTGCTGGTAGCCAGTATATTTCCGCTCTTGTCATAAATATCGCCTCTCTTTGCCGGCAGTACCTGGCTCTCATATTTCTGCTGTGCCTGACTTAACACCTGTTTTTTGTATTTGCTTCCACTGGTAGCATTAATATAAGTAATTCTCAGCACTAATATTACCAGAAGCAGTAACACAATTCCAAACAATATCAGTAGCTTTTCTTTCATGTTTTGATTTATTTTTCTCTGTGGTCTTCTTCGACTCTTTCTTCCCGTATTGCTCAATTAATCACCTACTTTGAATCTGGTATATCCTGATACTGTCTTACATAGCTGTTACCCGATGTAGAATAGGTTACTGTCTGATCATCTGACGGATATTTCATCCCCAGTCTCCCCAATGCGATCTGCTTGATCTTATTCAGATCCACATTTGATGTCACCTGGCTGTAATATGCATCATTGTCTTCTTTTAAATCTGCCAGTTCCTCCTCAAGAGATGCAACTGTACTCATCTTTGCGGTAATCTCTGATTTGTAACGAAGATATTTCACAGAGCAGAATAATATCGCCACACATACAACTGCCAGAAACGCTACAAATCCCCAGTTCATTGCAGTCGCCTTCTGTCTGTTCTTCTGTGCTTCTTTACTCAACTGATGTTTCTGCCTTGGTACCTGCGCAGGACTCGCCTGCACTCTTCGGTTTCGATTGGTCTGCTGCCTTCCCGGATTCTGTCTTCCCGGCTGCCTCTTTCTCTCCGGAACTTCTGCAAGACGTCTGACCGTATTTCCGTCAACATACATTCCTCTGTTTGTTCTGGCACTGGTTCTGCTTCTTCTTGCTGTTTCACTCCTGGTCGTTCTCGCCATTTCATGCCTCTCTAATTATAATACTCTCTCAAAAATCCGAAGCTTTGCACTTTTGGAACGCGGATTCTCTTCCATCTCTGTCTCCCCCGGAAGAATCGGCTTTCTTGTGATCACTTTTCCTTTGGATTTCTTCCCGCATACGCATACAGGAAAATCTGAAGGGCAGGTACACGGATTCTCATTTTTTCTGAAAATCGTCTTTACAATTCTGTCCTCCAGAGAATGAAACGTGATAATGCAAAGTCTTCCGCCATCATCAAGGATATCGATCATTCCATCCAGAGAATCCCGCAGCACATCGAGCTCTCTGTTAAGCTCAATACGGATTGCCTGAAAAGTTCTCTTGGCCGGATGTCCTGACTTCACCTGCATCTTCATGGGAATGGATTCTCTGATGATTTCTGTCAGTTCTCCGGTGGTTGTGATCGGTTTCACCTGTCTGGCGGCAACAATATGTTTTGCAATATTTTTTGCAAATTTATCTTCACCGTAATCACGAATAATACGGTATAATTCTTTTTCTTCATAGCCATTGACAATATCGCCGGCTGTCTGCGTCTGGCGCTGATCCATGCGCATATCGAGCGGTGCATCTACCCTGTAGGTAAAACCACGTTCTTCATTGTCAAGCTGATAGGAAGATACTCCAAGATCAAGGAGAATCCCGTCGACTTTATAGATGCCTCTTGCTGCCAGTTCCTGTACCATGTAACAATAATTGCTGCGAATGATCGTCGCCTGTTTATAGGGGGCTAACCTCTCACTCGCAGCAATTATCGCATCCTGGTCTTGATCTATGCCAATAAATCTCCCCTTGGCAGAAAGTTTCCTGCATACCTCACCGGCATGCCCTGCACCTCCTAAAGTACCATCCACGTAGATTCCGTCCGGTTTGATATTCAAACCTTCAATGGTCTCTTCCAGTAATACAGATTTGTGTTTAAATTCCATCTCCGTCTCCTGTCTGGATTTACTTTGCAAGATACTTCAAACGAGACCTGTCAGATTGTAATTCCCATGTCCTGCATGCTCTCCGCAATGCTGTCCATGTCATCATAATCACAGATCTCATTCCATTTTTCTTTGCTCCAAACTTCAATTCTGTTCAGATTACCTGTCAGAACCACATCTTTCTCCAGACCGGCAAATTCGCGCAGTGTCTGCGGTACAAGGATTCGTCCCTGCCTGTCCAGTTCACATGTAGTTGCTCCAGCTACAAAGAATCGTGAAAAAGTTCTGGCATTTTTATTTGTAAGTGGTAAAGATCTGAGCTTCATTTCAAAGGATTCCCATTCATCCATCGGATAAATGTAAAGACAGCCATCAAGCCCTCTTGTCAGAACAAACTCTTCCCCTAAGAGTTCCCTGAATTTAGAAGGAATGATCAGACGCCCCTTCGCGTCGATCGTGTGGTTATACTCTCCCATGAACATGTTACTCACCTACTCTCGCAAAATCTGAATCTCCCCTTCAGATTTCTCAGGTGGTAATGGACTCTGCCGTTATTCCCCACTCACCACCACTATTCACCACTTTCTACCACTTATGTGCTTATTCTAAACTATTTAGGCTGAAAAAACAAGGGGGAGAAAAAGATTTTTAAAATTTAGAACTCTGTTAACATTTATGAAACAACCTTATTTTTACGAGAAAAATGGGCTTTTATACACAAAAAGTGGGCTGAATTTCCACTTTCAACCCACTTATCTTTCAGATATATGTTTTTTTACTGTTCTTCTTTTGAATTTGTGGGAGAATTTCCCACATCTGGCTTTACCTGTTCATCCATCTCCGGCCGGATTTCCGGTTCCGGTTTCATTTCAGAAGTCTCAGGAAACATCTGTTTTTCTTTCACTGACTCATCCAGAAATCTTTTTTTCCTCTGCTGGCGTATAGTATCTCTTTTCTGTGCCATCACTCTGCGTACAATCACTACAGGCATAAAAACAGCAAATAACATAGCGGAAATCACCAGCGAAATCCCCACTTTTGTCCCCGGAATATAAAGCTTATCTGTTCTGAGCCATTCAAAGAAAAACCTTCCCAGACCATAACCTGCCAGATAGATCATAAACAATTCGCCTTCATATTTCTTTTTTCGGCGCATGGTCATCAACAGCAGAAATAACAGCAGACACCACAGACTTTCATAAAGAAAAACCGGCTGAACCTGAATATATGAAATCCCATTTATGGTCAGCAGATTATCTCTCATTGCTCCCGAAACTTCTCCTGACCGTACAGCTGAAACCGGTATCTGCATTGCCCATGGCAGATTTGTATATTCTCCGAAAGACTCTCTGTTAAAAAAGTTGCCCCAGCGTCCTATAGCCTGTCCCAGAAGTATTCCGGGACACGCAATATCGGCACTCTGCCAGAATGACGTTTGGGTAATCCTGCAAAATACCGCTGCCGCAAGAAATCCAAAGAGCAGACCACCATATAAAGCGTAACCGCCATTTCGAAAGTCCAGTATGGCATTCAGATTTTCTTTATAAAATCCCCATGAAAAAGCCACATAAAATAATCTGGAACCTGCCACTGAAACTAGCAGGGAGATAAGCATCATATCGAGATACCTGTTCTGATCTTCCCCATTTCGTTTCGCTTCAAGTGTCACAAGTCCCATTCCAAGAAGAGCACCCACAGCAATCAGTACTCCATATATGGTGAATTCCATTCCAAATATCTGAAATGAGCGCGGCACATAATCAAAGACCAGGCCAAGTCCCGGAAAACGTATCGACATTTCCATAAATCACCTGTTCATCATACATTGAATCGGAATAAGATCACATCTCCATCCTGTACAACGTATTCTTTACCTTCCATTCTTACAAGACCTTTCTCTCTGGCACCTGCATAGGAACCACAGTCCAGAAGATCCTGATAATTTACAACCTCAGCTTTGATAAATCCTCTTTCAAAATCTGTATGGATCTTACCTGCTGCCTGCGGAGCCTTTGTTCCGATTTTAATCGTCCATGCTCTTGTCTCATCCTCACCTGAAGTAAGGAAACTCATCAGTCCAAGGAGATGATAGCTTGCTTTTACAAGTTTCTCAAGTCCTGATTCTGTCAGTCCCAGATCCTCCAGGAACATTTTCTTCTCATCATCATCCAGTTCAGAGATCTCTTCTTCGATTTCTGCACAGATAACGAAAATCTCACTGTTCTGCTCTGCCGCATATTTGCGCACTGCCTGTACATGGCTGTTGCTTTCACCGTCATCAGCCAGATCTCCTTCTGCTACGTTTGCTGCATAGATCACAGGCTTCCAGGTAAGCAGATTATAAGTAGACATCCAGGCTTCTTCATCTTCATTTTCCATTTCCATAGTGATTGCCATCTTGCCATCTTCCAGATGTGTTTTTACCTTCTGAAGGAAATCAAGCTCCTTGGCAGCCTCTTTGTCCATGCGTGCTGTTTTTGTAACTTTTGCAATTCTTCTCTCAAGGATCTCAAGGTCTGAGAAGATCAGCTCCAGATTAATAGTTTCAATATCACGGATAGGATCAATACTTCCATCTACATGGATAACATTGGAATCTTCAAAGCAGCGGACTACATGAACAATCGCATCTACCTCACGGATATTTGCAAGGAACTGGTTTCCAAGGCCTTCTCCTTTGGATGCTCCCTTTACAAGTCCTGCAATATCTACGAATTCAATTACAGCAGGTGTCACTTTCTTAGAATGATAAAAGTCTCCGAGAAGCTTCAGTCTCTCATCCGGCACTGTAACAACACCTACATTAGGGTCAATGGTACAGAACGGATAATTTGCAGATTCTGCGCCTGCCTTTGTCAATGAATTAAATAATGTACTTTTTCCAACATTGGGTAATCCGACGATTCCTAATTTCATTTCTTTCTATATCTCCTTTAAATGTATTGATTTTACGGTATTTTCAGATGTTTTTACTGTACTTTCATTATTCTAGCATAACCACTTATTATGTGCAAGTGCGGTATTACCGCGACACGCTTAATCCCGCGACATAATCATAAGCAATGTTCCAGACTGATAGATAACTTTTGCCTTTTCACTGACAATCTCATTACTCACTGTCAGTCCACTGTCTGCTGTTGTCAGGCGATAATGGTCAAGTGAATATTTAAATCCCTCCAGCGTCAGTCCTGTAACATCTCCTCCTAATGGAAAAAATGATATATACTTTCCAAACTGTTCTGACTTTTTTATGATTTCTCCATCTGAAACAAGTTTCATATAATTATACTGATCCGCCAGTATTACTTCCACTCCCTGATTCTTTGCCAGAACAAGAAGTCCGAAATTTGCCATCAGATGATCCACTCTGTTTCCGGTCGCTCCAAGGATTGTAATCCGCTTTGCACCGTTTTGAATTGCATAATTCATGGCAGACTGTGTATCTGAGTCATCTTTTTCCGGTCTCAGGCGGATAACTTTTATTTCTTTTTTTTCATTTCCAAAGCCTTTTTGCAATTTCCACTCAGTCATTCCACCATAGGGAATTTCACTGTCCATACTTCTTTCTTCATGAATTTCCAGGAATTTTTTTCCATCTTCAGACAGACTGTCAAAATCTCCAATAACTGCATCCGGCAAAAGCTGATGCTCCAGAAAGAATTCCAGCCCTTTATCAGCTGCGATCAGACAGGCTTCATTCTTTTTTAAAAAATCGAGGGCAAAATCACTGTGGATATTGCCCCCGCTTACAATTATCGTATCTATCATGCTCTTCCTCAGTCAATCCTTCTTATGATCTCGTCCATTCGTTCTCTGGCATGCTTTACATTTTTTGCCAGATCATCGTTGAAAACATAAGAACCTGCTACCAGCAGATTTGCACCTGCTGTGAGCACTGTCTCCATTGTCTCATCATTGATGCCACCATCAACCTGAACATCTACATCCAGATCCTCGGCCTCGATCAGTTCACGTACTTCCCTGATCTTTTCCGTACATTCTTCCATATACTTCTGACCGCCAAATCCCGGCTGTACAGTCATGATCAGAACCATATCCACATCGCTTAGCATATGACTTATATCGTTTACAGGTGTAGCCGGTTTGATGGAAACTCCCACCTTCACACCTGCTTCCCTGATCTGTTCAATAGTTCTCTCAAGATCTTCACATGCCTCCGCATGTACTGTAATGGAATCTGCCCCACATTCCACAAAATCTCTGATATATCTCTCAGGCTCTGTAACCATGAGATGTACATCAAAAAACAACTTTGATTCCTTTCGGATAGACTTTATCACCGGCATTCCAAAAGAAATACTCGGTACAAAATCACCATCCATAACATCAATATGAAGCCATTCAATCCCCTCTTTTTCCAGGGTTTTGATCTGTTCGCCCAAACGGTTAAAATCTGCCGATAAAATAGAAGGGCACAACTGATACATAATTAGAATCTCCTTTTCTCTTTTAATTCATTATAAAGTCCCAGATAATCTTCATAGCGAAGCTGGCTGATCTTATGCTCTGCCAATGCTGCTTTCACGCCACAGTCCGGTTCATGGATATGTCTGCATCCCTGAAACCTGCACTGTTCTTCATATCTGCGAAACTCCGGAAAATACGCCTTAAGTTCCTGTTCTTCTATATCTGTCAGATATAAAGAAGAAAATCCCGGTGTATCCATCAGATAAGTATCATGTCCCACCGGTATCACCTGAGAATGACGCGTGGTATGCTTTCCACGTTTCAGCTTCTTACTTATCTCCCCGGTTTCCATCTGTACATTTTCCTGCAGTGCATTGGTAATTGAAGATTTTCCCACACCGGAAGGTCCTGCAACTACAGTTGTTTTTCCTTTCAGGATCTCACGTATTTCATCCAGCCCCTCTCCATTAAAAGTACTGGAAAAAATCACATCATATCCACAGCTCTTATAGGTTTCATATAAAAGCTCCAGTTCTTCCTGTTTTGCAAGATCTTTCTTGTTAAAACATATGACTGCCGGAACATTCTCTTTCTCCATCATGATCAGAAAACGGTCAAGCAGCATAAAATTAGGTTTAGGATTCTCCATCGCAAAAATCACAAAAGCCTGATCCACATTGGCAACGGCCGGACGGATCAATGAATTTTTTCTGGGAAGGATGGCAGTCACACTGCCTTCCTTCTCCTGTTCATCCAAAACCTCTATCTCCACATTATCCCCTACAAGAGGTTTCTGTTTATCTTTTCTGAATATTCCCTTTGCTTTGCATTCATAAATCTCATCATTTTCTGCATAGATGTAATAAAATCCTGCAATTCCTTTTATTATCTTTCCCTGCATGGATCATTCAGCCTTAGCAAATGTAATAGAATAATTTCCGAGTTCCTGATAAGTTCCACTGATCTGTTCAGACAGATACAAAGTACCCTCGCTGATACCAGGTGCACCTGTGATATCCAGATCATACGGGAACTGGATTACCTGATCTTCCAGAACAACTGAAGCTGTCGGTGTTCCGTTTACATTCTGGATCAGTTCCAGACGAACCGGACCTCCGGAATATCCTGACGGAGTATTCAGAGTCTGTGTACATTTCCATACTTCCCCGGCTGCTGCCGCCGCACTGTTATCTGCTGTCTGTGCCGGAGCATCAGATGATGCAGCAGTATCTGCGCTATCACTCTGAGCCGAAGGTTCCTGATCTCCGGTACTTACTGTGATCACAACATTTACATTATCCGGATCTTCCCAGTTTCCGGCTTCCGGTTCCTGTGAAATTACTTCTCCTTCTGCCACCTCTGTACTCTTTTCCTCTTTTACTTCCACATTGAGGAACTTACCAAAAGTAGTAACTGCATCATTCTTTGTCATTCCGACAACACTTGGAACCTCCACACTGTCTCCATAGTCCACGCCTCGGCTGACAAGCAGTGTTACGCTGTCTCCTGCTGAAACAGAGTTTCCGGCTGCCGGAGTTGTGGAGACTGCATATCCCGGATCTGTAACCGGAGTACCATCATCATTTAATTCACTGTATTCTTTCTGTATCTCAACAGTTAATCCCATATCTTCCAGAGTCTGCTGTGCATCTACTCCGGTCTGTCCATCCACATCCGGAATTGTGATCTGCTGCGCACCCTTGCTGATATAATACTTAATGGTCGTATACTGCTCTACTTTACTTCCCTTTGGAATATCCTGTGAAGAAATGGTTCCTTTTGCCTGATTTGAAGCCTCCTCGCCCATAGGCTGAATACCCAGTTTCATATCCTTTGTGATATTCTTTGCTTCATCCTCTGTTTTTCCTACCAGATTCGGCACAGTTACCATTCCGTCATCATCTGATTCCGATGTATCTGAGGCCTCAGTTTTTTTGTCTGTATCATTGTTACTTCCAATAAGTCCGGACGCCTTTCCTGCGACCAGAATGATTGCTATCAGAATCACAACACCCATCAGAAGCATTACAATAGTCAGCCCATGTCCGCCTCCTTTTTTCTTTTTCTCAGGCTTATCTGATTTCTTCCTGTGCTTTTTCACTTCCGGCTCATCATCATAATCTGTTTCATTGATTTCTTCTTCCAGAGCCTCAGGTTCTGACTTTGCGATCTGCTTCGGCATATGTTTGATCTCGCCAAGCTCCTTATCTGAGATCACAACTGTTTTTGCTTCGTTATCCACAGACGTCAGCGTTACGAAATCTCCCTGTGGATCGATCAGAGAATGCTTCAGATCTGCGATCACATCCTCCATATTCTGATAACGGCGATCCACGCTTTTCTGTGTACATTTCAGAATGATCTGCTCCAGACTGTGGGGAAGCTCCGGTGTATAAATACTTGGAGGAACAATCTCTTCCTGAAGATGTTTGATAGCAATAGCTACTGTGGTATCTCCGTCAAAAGGAACCTTCCCTGTAACCATTTCATACATTGTGATACCCAGTGAATAAATATCACTCTTCTCATCACTGTATCCGCCTCTGACCTGTTCCGGTGAACTGTAATGAACAGATCCCATTACATTTGAGCTTATGGTATTGGAAGAAGCGGCTCTTGCAATACCAAAATCTGTTACTTTTACCTTTCCATCCATGGAAATGATAATATTCTGCGGTTTTACATCACGATGTACAATCCCATGGCTGTGTGCAGCTTCCAGTCCCATGGAGACCTGGATTGCAATACTGGTTGCTTCTTTTACAGAAAGCTTTCCCTTTTTGGAAATGTACTCCTTGAGAGTAATTCCCTCAATAAGCTCCATAACAATGTAATAAACTCCGTTATCGTCACCAACATCAAATACATTCACTATATTCGGATGTGTCAGGACTGCTGCAGCCTGAGCCTCACTTTTAAACTTGCGGATAAACGTCGTATCCTCTCTGAATTCCGGCTTAAGAACTTTTACAGCAACAAACCGATTCAGCTTATGGTCTTTTGCCTTGTATACGTCCGCCATTCCGCCGGTACCAATTTTTCCTAATATCTCATAGCGTTCTGCTATGATCATTCCCGTTTTTAACATGCTTTCACCTCGTCTGTGAATGGTTCTACCAATACAATTGCAATATTATCCTTGCCGCCATTGCGGTTTGCTTCTCTTATAAGTATCCTGCCTTTTTCATCCAGATCTGTAGATGTGTCAGAAATGATTTCCCTCAGCTGGCTGTCCTCAACCATGTTGCTGAGCCCGTCCGAACACATCAAAACTACATCTCCGGGTTCCAGTTTCAGATCAAAGAAATCAATATCCACTGTTTTCTCTGCTCCAAGTGCTCTTGTAATGATATTTTTCTTCGGATGCTTCCTTGCCTGTTCAGGGTCAAGTTCTCCCATTCTTACCATCTCCTGCACCAGTGAGTGATCCCTTGTTATCTGCTGAATCTTCTCTCCGATCACATAAAGTCTGCTGTCACCTACATTTGCCACATAAGCGTAATGTCCTACGATAGTAGCTGCCACTATCGTTGTTCCCATTCCTCTAAGTTTCTCATCCTGCTGTGCCTGGGTAAGAATCTCGGTATTTACACATTCAATGGCATGACGGATTACCTTTACCGGATTAAAATCCGCATCCTGCCGGATTTCCTCCACCATGGATGTAACCGCATGAGAGGATGCATAATCACCTGCATTATGACCACCCATACCATCTGCAACAACAAACAGATTCGGAAGATTTCCAACCGGGTCAGCAGTTGCGAACACATAATCCTGGTTCATCTTCCGCTTTTGCCCGACATCAGTAGCTGAATATATCCTCATGTCACTTCTCGCTTTCTGTTTTTTCCATATAACTTTTTCTTAACTGTCCACAGGCACCATCAATATCACTGCCCATTTCTCTTCTAATAGTAACATTTATTCCACATTTTTCAAGTTTTATTTTGAAATTCTCCACAGCCTGTCTTGTTGAACGCACAAAGGAACGTTCCTTAATAGGGTTTACCGGGATCAGATTTACATGGCAGTTCATATCTCTGATTCTGCCGGAAAGTTCCCTTGCATCCTCATCGCTGTCATTAACTCCGGCTACCAGACTATATTCAAATGTGATCCTGCGCCCGGTTTCTTTAAAATAATAACGGCAGGCTTCCAGAACCTCATCCATACTGTATTTGTTTGCGATCGGCATCAGTTCCCGTCGCTTCACATCATTAGGTGCGTGAAGGGAAAGTGCAAGTGTCATCTGAAGCTTTTCTTTTGCAAGGTCATAAATCTTCGGAACCAGCCCACAGGTAGATACAGTCAGGTTTCTCTGACTGATATGAAGTCCTCCGTCTTCTGTCAGGATATGTATAAACCTGAGAAGATTTTCATAATTATCAAGAGGTTCCCCCGTTCCCATGACCACAACATTGGAAACTCTTTCTCCTGTCAGAGCCTGTATCCTGTATATCTGATCCAGCATTTCTGACGGGAGAAGACATCTGGTCAGTCCTCCTATGGTAGATGCACAGAATCTGCATCCCATGCGGCATCCCACCTGAGAAGAAATACAGACAGAATTTCCATGTTTATACCGCATGAGAACACTCTCTATCACATTTCCATCACTGAGACGGAACAGATACTTCTGTGTACCGTCAATCCGGGATGTCTGTACATCTACCATCTTCAGTGCTGTGACAGGATATTCTTTCAGTTTTTCCCTCAGGCTTTTGGAAAGATTGGTCATCTCATCATAAGAAGTAACAAGGTGTTCATGCAGCCAGCTGTAAATCTGCTTCGCACGAAAAGGCTTATCTCCCAGAGTGGTCATCAGTTTCTTTAATTCGTCGATCGTCATTGACTTAATGTCTGTCATTACTTATTTTCTCCTGAATTTTGCAATAAAGAAGCCATCTGTTTTGTGTACTCCCGGCAGAAGCTGAAGATAACCCAGAGCTGTTGTCTCAGAATGCAGTTCTTCCGGAAGATACGGATCAATACTCTCCAGTTTGAACGGATGATTATTCATAAACCACAACATGTTCTCTTCATTCTCTTCCTTTGCGATAGTACAGGTACTAAATACCAGCACTCCGCCCGGTTTCACATATTCTGCCGCATTGTCAAGGATTGTTCTCTGAAGGATTACAATCTCTTCCTGCTTCTGTGCTGTCACCCTGTATTTGATCTCCGGCTTCTTTCCAATTACTCCATATCCGGAACATGGGACATCTGCCAGAACGACATCTGCCTTGAGTTCTGAATCTACATCAAATACCGTAGCATCCATCACATGAGCCTGCACATTAATGCAGTCTGTTCTGTGAATATTCTCTTCAATCATATCCACTTTGTACTGGCTGATATCGCGTGCATCTACTGTTCCGTAATCTCCCATTTTATCTGCAACATGGAGACTCTTTCCACCAGGTGCTGCGCACATATCTATCACATAATCCCCTTTTTGCGGATCTGCAATTTCTGCCACCAGCATGGAGCTTACATCCTGCACCTGGATTTTCCCCTGTATAAATGCATCCAGTGCAAGAATATGGTTATAATTTGAAATTTCATATGCATAGGGAAGATAAGGTGCAGGTTTCACTTCCACTCCCTGATCGACCAGGCTCTCATAAATCTCTTTCTGTGGATATTTATGAGTTCTGCAGCGTACTGTGATCGGTTTCTCAGTGAGAAAATCTGTAAGGATCTTTTCTGTTTTTTCTTCCCCGTAATCCTCAAGCCAACGGTTTACCAGTGTTTCCGGCATAGAATATCTGACAGACAGATATCTGACCGGATTTTCTTCCCTTGAAGGAAGTTTCAGATTTTTCCACTCTCTGGCAATCGTACGAAGAACACCGTTTACAAAAGGTTTCAGGCTGTAAAAGCCTTTTCTCTGTGCCAGCTTCACCGCTTCATTACACACTGCGCTGTCCGGCACACTGTCCATAAACCTGATCTGATAAACTGCACTTCTCAGGATTTCCCTGATCACAGGCTTCATTTTATCTACAGATACTTTTGAATATGAATCAATAATATAATCTATTAAAATACGATATTCCAGTGTTCCTTCACAGACTCTTGTAATAAAAGCTCTCTCCTGTCTTGGAAGGAACTGATATTTGGAAAGAGCATTGCGGATTGCAATATGGCTGTGTTTTCCCTCTTCCTCAATTTCCAGTAATATCTGTAATATCAGTTCTCTTGTATTTATTCCATTAGTCACGGTCTCTTCCTCCGGCAAGTATGATCAGTCTTAAAAGCTGCAGGATTGATGAAGCAAGTGCTGCAACATAGGTGAGTGCTGCCGCTGTAAGAACCTTCCTTGCACCTTTTACCTCATCGTTTCCAAGCATTCCTGAACTTCCAAGCATTTTCAACGCTCTTGAAGAAGCATTGAATTCTACCGGAAGAGTTACAAGCTGAAAAAGAACCGCAAATGTAAACAAAATGATTCCAACAGTCAGCAGTGGACGGATTGAGAAAATCAGTCCTGCCAGAAACAATGGCCAGGAAAGTGTGGAACCGATGTTTGCAACAGGCACAATCGCAGAGCGAAGATTCAATGGCACATAGTTAGTCGCATGCTGAATAGCATGTCCACATTCATGCGCAGCCACCCCGATCGCAGCCACAGATGTTTTATCATATACATCCTGGGAAAGTGCCAGTTTCTTACTTCCCGGATCATAGTGGTCTGTCAGGCTGCCGGATATGGGTACTACCGTAACATCCGTAATTCCCGACATACGAAGAATCCGTCTGGCAGCATCGGCGCCTGTAAGCCCCGATGCACTGCGCACTCTGCTGTAAACAGAAAACGTACTCTTTACCTTTGCAGATGCCATTAAAGACAGCACCATTCCGATAATGAGCAGTAAATACGTAGGATCAAAATAATAATATCCGTACATCTAATCACTCCTTATGATCTGTAAAAACAATTCCATTTTCAATGTGATATCCCCGGAGAAAGGCTTCTGTTTCCATACGCTTCTTACCTTCCAGCTGTATCTCTGTAAGAATCAGCACTCCTTCTCCACATGCTGTATGGATTCCCTCTTTATCTGCCAGGAAGATTGTTCCCGGAACAGCATCTGTTTTCTCAGTGCTGACTTTACATTTCCACACTTTCAGAGTTTTTCCATTAAGAAATGTATAAGCACTTGGCCATGGATTCAGGCCGCGTACAAGGCGTTCCAGTTCTTCTGCAGATTTTCTGAAATCCATCAGTCCCATCTGTTTGGTGATCATAGCCGCATAAGGTGTAGGACTCTCCTCCGGCTGTTTTTCAAACTCCGCAGTTCCCTGCTCAATAGATGGAAGCGTCTTGATCAGCAGATCCGCACCGGCCTGCGCAAGTTTTCCAAACAGGCTTCCACCTGTTTCTGTCGGAGAGATTGGAATCACTATCTTAGAGATCATATCACCGGTATCAAGACCTTCTCCCATCTGCTGGATCGTTACACCTGATACTTTTTCCCCATCGATCACAGCCTGCTGGATAGGCGCTGCTCCTCTGTATTTCGGAAGAAGAGACGCATGAATATTGATACATCCAAATTTCGGAAGTTCCAGGATTTCTTTTGGAATAATCTGTCCATATGCAGCAACAACTATGATATCAGGATTGATTTCTTTCAGAATCTCCAGAAATTCAGGGTTATTTCTCACTTTCTCCGGCTGATATACCGGAATATCGTGCATAACGGCTTCTTCTTTTACAGGTGTTGGCAATAATGTCTTACCTCTGCCTTTTGGTTTGTCAGGCTGGGTCACTACTGCTGCCACCGCATATCCGGCTTCTGTCAGTGCATGTAATGACGGCACTGCGAAATCCGGTGTTCCCATAAATACTATCTTCATTTGATTATCACTCCTCATCCTCATCATAGGAAACCTGATGAAGTTCTCCTTCTACCAGTTCTGTATACATATGTCCGTCCAGATGATCGATCTCATGGCAGAAAGCACGCGCAAGAAGACCTTCCCCTTCATATTCTACTTCATTCATATCCTCATCCAGAGCTTTTACCTTTACATAGTTCGGACGTGTTACCTGACCAGCCATTCCAGGTACACTTAAGCATCCTTCATCACCAGTCTGTTCGCCTGATGTTTCAAGGATTTCAGGATTGATCAGCACGATAGGACCTTCTCCTATATCAATCACAACGATACGCTTCAGCATACCTACCTGTGGTGCCGCGAGGCCAACTCCCATTGCATCATACATGGTTTCAAGCATATCCCCGATCAGATCATGAATACGTGGTGTCATCTTTTCTACCGGCCTGCTGACCTTTGCAAGTACTTCGTCGCCCTGTAATCTGATTTTTCTAAGTGCCATTTCTTTATTCTCCTCTTCTTTGATTATGATGTTAGGATCAAAAGATATTTTGCCCCTAACCTGATATCTTGATTATTGTTATATTACGATTTCAGAAATTACTGCCTGTCGGATTTCCTTTCTGCAGCAGATTACTTCAGTAATGAGATTTTGAAAAACTCTGCCATAATTAACTGAAATCAAATTGTATGTATATTTTCCGGAAACCGGAATTTATCTCTATGTATTTCTCCAGCTGGTCTTTGATATGTACCAGCGTTTTATGATCTTTATGTTTTAAATAGATAACCTGTCTGTAAATATCTTTAACTTTTCCAACTGACGCATATGCCGGGCCAATGATATGCAGGTCATTTTCTCTGTATATCCTTTCTATATAAAGTTTCAGATAATACATGGCCTGAACCAGTTTCTCATCTTCCGGACCTGAACCCAGAACTGCCAGCATATGTGCCGCAGGCGGATAATCCAGAAGCATACGGTAACTCATCTCTTCCTCATAGAATGCCTGATAATCCTGCACTGCCGCCGCCTGAATACTGTAATGATCCGGATGATAGGTCTGGATCACTGCCTCTCCCGGTTTTTCCCCCCGTCCTCCCCGGCCGACTGCCTGACAGAGAAGCTGAAAGGTACGTTCCGCACATCGATAATCCTCTGCATTCAGCGAAAGATCCGCTGCTACTATTCCCATGAGTGTGACATCCGGAAAATCATGCCCCTTAACGATCATCTGTGTTCCGATCAGTATATCTGCCTCATGAGCTGCAAAAGCTGCAAGGATCTTTTCATAGCTGCCCTTGGTTCTTGTTGTATCAAAATCCATTCTGAGAGTCCTGACTTCTGGAAAATCTTCCCGCACTACCTTCTCGATCTGCTGTGTTCCTGCCTTAAATCCGCCAATATAAGGCGATCCGCACACCGGGCATATCCGGGGTTTTCCTGTCTCATATCCACAGTAATGACATAAAAGCCTTTCATTATTATGCTCCGAAAGAGAAACATCACAATGCGGACACTTCATCACATGTCCACAGGACCGGCAGGATACAAAACCTGCGTATCCTCTTCTGTTCAGAAAAAGCATTACCTGTTCTTTTTTCTCAAACCGGCCTTTCATCTTTTGCCGGAGTTCTCTGCTCAGTACAGACCTGTTCCCTGCTTTTAATTCCTCACGCAGGTCTACGATAGAAACCCGGGGCAGAGGTCTGCTTCCATATCTTGTTGTCAGCCTGACCAGACTATATTCCCCATTCATTGCCTTACTGTAGGCTTCCACTGATGGAGTAGCTGAACCCATTACCACATTTGCATGTTCTAAAACAGCTCTCCGGATTGCAGTTTCCCTTGCATGATAACGGGGTGTGCTTTCACTTTTATAGCTTGGTTCATGTTCTTCATCAATAATGATCAGTCCCAGACTGGCAAATGGCGTAAACAGCGCAGATCTGGGACCGATCATCACCTGGACTTCTCCCTTTTTCGCACGTTTAAACTGATCATAGCGTTCTCCCTGAGACTGTCTGGAATTGATAACTGATACTTTATCCCCAAATCTGGCATAAAATCTGCGTACCGTCTGATATGTCAGAGCAATCTCCGGGATCAGCACGATTGCTTCTTTTCCCTGAGAAAGCGTCTGCTCGATCAGCTTTATATACACCTGGGTTTTCCCGCTCCCTGTCACTCCCTCGATCAGTACAGGCTTCGGCGATGGTTTTTCCCACTCTCTCTGTATCTGTTTTACTGCCGCTTCCTGTTCATCTGTAAGCGGCATTCGCCTTTCTCCGGAAATATCACCTGTATTCAGTGAAGTTCTCATTATCTCATCATATTCTATGCGGATAATCCCCTGCTCCTGAAATTTCTTTACAACAGCAGAAGTTGTCCCCAGTTCTTTCGCCGCATGTGTATAATCCAGTCTTTTTTTCTCCAGAAGTTCCCTCAGAAGTCTTGTTCTGGCTTTAAACCTTGTTTGTTCAAGTTCTTTCAGCAACTGCGTTCCCGCCTCTTCGGAAATATCCAGGCATATATATTTTTTCTCTTTTGCCTTGATTTTCTCCTGGATAGGAAGTACTGTCCTGAGAGCCTGGATCATGGTGGAACCATAATTTTCTCTCATCCAGGCTGCCAGGGCGATCAGTCTGGATTCCGTAGTCTCTTCTCCACTGCAGATTTCACTGATTTCTTTAATCTTTTCGGGAGCAATTTTCGGTTTATCTGACAATCCGATCACATATCCTTTACGCACCCGGCCGGCATTTCCAAAAGGGATGGCTGCCACCATCCCTGCCTTTATTTTCTTCTCCAGCCTTTCCGGTACACGATATTGAAAACTCCGGTCCAGTTTATCACTGGAAATATCAATTATTATATCAGCATATATCATGAACTTATTCCTGTTTGACCCGCTACCTATTTACCAGCAAGAATATCTGCGATCAGGACACGTTCATCCATAGGATATTTCTTTCCTTTAATTTCCTGATAATCCTCATGTCCCTTACCTGCCAGAACTATAATATCCCCCGGCTCTCCATGATGGATTGCATAGGCGATGGCTTCTTTTCTGTCCGGAATCTCTACATATTTTCCATCGGTTTTTGCCATACCAATCTTGATATCATCGATGATCGCCTGTGGTTCTTCATCACGTGGATTATCAGAGGTAATGATGGTAAGGTCTGCAAGCTTTCCGGAAACCTCTCCCATCTCATAGCGGCGAAGCTTCGATCTGTTGCCTCCGCATCCAAACAGACATACCAGTCTGTGGGGATGATATTCTTTCAAAGTGGTCAGAAGACTCTCCAGAGCCATGGCATTATGCGCGTAATCGATCATCAGAGTAAAATCATCGGATACTTTTACCATTTCGATACGGCCTTTTACCTTAGCTACTTTTAAGGCTTTGAGAATGTTCTCTTCCGAAACCTTAAAATGACGGCAGATTGCGATTGCTGTCAATGAATTGTAGATGCTGAATTTACCGGGAATATCTATCTCCACATGAAAATCCAGAAGTCCTTTCAGATGGTAGGAAATACCCAGATATCCTTTACCTCCGACCAGCTTTGCATCTTCCGCACGAAGGTCTGCTTCCGGTGAAAATCCATAAGTTTCCAGGCTGCATGTATGACCTTCAATAATCTTCTCGAAATGTTCATCATCTCTGTTTACAATTCCTACCTTACACTGTTTCAGAAGTAAGGACTTGCATCTGAGATAATCATCAAAATCCTTATGTTCATTTGGTCCGATATGATCCGGCTCAATATTTGTAAAAATACCAAAATCGAAAACAAATCCCTGAGTTCTGTGAAGCATCAGTCCCTGGGAGGAAACTTCCATAACCACACAGTCACAGCCGGCTTCTGCCATCTCATGGAAATATTCCTGAATCACATAAGACTCCGGTGTTGTGTTCTTTGCAGGAATCACTTTGTCACCGATGATCGCTTCAATGGTTCCGATCAGTCCCACTTTATATCCGGCATTTTCCAGAATAGATTTTACCATATACGTAGTGGTTGTTTTTCCTTTTGTTCCTGTGATACCGATTGTTTTCAGTTTCTCTGCGGGATATCCGAAATATGCGGCAGAAATAAACGCCATTGCATATCGTGTATCTTTCACAAGAATGACTGTCACATCTTCCGGTGCTTCCACAGCTTCTTCCACGATCAGAACCTTTGCTCCTTTTGCAACTACATCCGGCACAAATTTATGGCCATCCACCACTGCACCGCGGATACAGATAAAAAGAGAGCCCTCTTCTACTTTCCGGGAATCATAAATCACATTTTTTACTTCCTGGTCTGTACTGCCCTGAAGACATGTATATTCCAGCTTTTCCAGTAAGGATATTAATTTCATTTTAATCCTCCATATCATTTCCTGCCTGCCTGAATTTTATACAGCCTCTACGGCAATTTCGTTACTGTTCACTCCGTTCACAGTAACTTAGCCAAAATTCATTCCAGATTGCCTGCGGCAATAGAATTTCTTTAAAGTCAGGCAGAGGTGTTTTACTAAAGCGTATATTCTATATAAGAATAGCACACCTCCCCTGTCGTTTCAACGTTGTTTCTCTACTTCTGCTGTTTTTTTGTCTTCCTGTAACAGAATGCACTGACTCCGGACATGATTGCAAAAATCCCCAGTACAATATACAAAGCCGTTTCTGTCTCATCTCCTGTACGTGGTTTGGAAGCAGTAGTATAAGCACTTCCGGACTTTGAGTCATATCCATAACTCTGGGAAGCCAGAGATGCCGGTTGCGGCGTAACTGTAACAATATTATCAGTTTCCTTTAATTCTACGTTTGCCTTAGATGTCATTGCCTGCGTACCAGTCTCATCAGATGTAACGATTACCTCATTGATCAATTCCTGACTTGCCATATATTGTGGAACAGTCACTGTGGCGTAAAGCGCAAAAGCCTCTCCCGGTGCGATCTGCGGAATCAGCGCCTGTGTGCCTGTGCTGTTTAATGTTACGCCCTCTTTCCTGACAAAGTTTGCCTGAATACCGGCATTTTGGAATCTTTCTGTACTGAGAACCGAATGAAGTATCCGCTCACCTGTATTCCTGATGCAGATCTGATATGTGATCGTATCTCCCGGATATGCCTGTGTTCTGTCCGCAGTTTTCTCCACCTCAAAAGCCGCCTTTAATGCAATGACTTCTGTTTCGACTGATTTCTGACATCCAATACTTTCTTCCTTTCCCGGATATTTCGCTTTTACAGTTACTGTATGAATAAGCTCTCCTGCCTGCTCTTCTGTAAGCTGTACCGTCATCTGAAGATTTCTGATTTCTCCTGCCTTAAGACCTGAAATAATTCCCTGCATACCATTTGCAGTAAATCCCTCTTCCTGTTTCCATTCGGCTTTTATATTATCCTGAGAAAAAACACTGGATATCTCTATATTTTCCAGAGGTAATTCTCCTGTATTCTCTACAGACAATATATAAGTAAGGTTCTGCCCTGCACGTACCTCTTTCGTCTCCTGCTGTAACCGGGCTGTGATCCCTGTTTTTGCCTCCTGTACGGAAAGCAGAGCTGAAGGAGTTTCTGCAACAGTCCGGGTTTCATCCCCTGATTTCATCCAGAAATACGCACCTGTCCCCTCCCAATCTTTGCAAAGCGGTGCATCCTGGCACAGAGGATAATCTGTTTTTACAGAAGAAATACGATATTCTTCACGCAGAGACACCGGCACTTTCATGGTAAAGATATCTGTTTCCGCATCTGAAAGTGCAGTCTCACAGGTCAGCTTTGTAATCTGGGTTGTCTCACCTTTCTTATTTTGTATCTGTACGGATTCAGCCTGCAGATCATTCTTTAACGCTTCTGCATTTACCTGAAAATATTCTGAAATATATACAGTCAGAAAATATCTGGTTTTATCTTCCCTGATCTCATTTTGGTTCTCCTGCTCACTCTGTTGTGTCTGTCCGGTTTCTGTGTCAAATCCTTCTGCGTTTTCTTCTGCCTTCCGATATTCTTCGCTTTCTATATCTTCTATATCTATTACTGCACTCTCTGATTCACACTCTGTATTTTCGGAATCCACTTCATCTGTCGTATTTTCTGCTGCTTCTGCTTCTCTCACTTCTCCATCCCATGTACTATTTTCCATCTGCAACTGTCCGTTCTCCGAAACAGTATTCTCCTGTTGACTTTTGTACAGTTCTTTCAGACCGCTCACTTCCAGTGTCAGTTCTGCCTGAAATTTCTCTTCATCGATCCACTGTGCACTCTGCTTTAAACCCACAGCAGGAACATATAACTCTGCAGCTTCAAATTCTGCTGCTGATACTGCTCCTGCTCCCAAAGTCCCGACAGCAGCCGTTATCATGACTGCTTTTTTTAACTGATTCCATATTCTTTTTTTCATTCTCTCATTCTCCTGAATTTTTATTCTATGTCATCTGAGGTACTTCCACTGTCAGAATGATATCGGTACAGTATCTTTCGAGATTATAAGTTCATATCCACAGACATACGCATCTCTCCTCTCTGTTTTGCACAATAAATAAGATTTTCAGAGTTTCTGCTCAGGATTCAAAACCATCTCCCGGACTATCAATAAATAATTGGAAATTTTTGCACCGGACCGGTGCGTGAAAATAAGAATACTGATAACGGCTGTTGCCGATGAATCTACTTTAGCATGTCTATGCTATAAAAACAAGATACCACTTTTTATTTTTCGTATTTGTTTATAATTCTTTTATAAATTTACCGATTGTTTCAGAAATTCGACATACTTTGAACATAATTTTCCCATATAATAGGTCTTGGATAGATGAAAAACCACTCTCTATCTCCCCCCTCAAAAAAACAAAACAGCTCTCACAGAAATGTGAGAGCTGTTTGTTTTTTGTTACTGTTCACTGGTAATATCCCGCGAGGTGTTTTTTGAGTTATTTTCTATTGCAATTCTACTGGCAGTCTTTTATAATGTAGGATATCAATATGATTGAATATTTATGATATCAGTGATAAAAAATTTCAAAAATCTTTATATATAAGATCACCCCGCTGATATCATATTTACAGAACATGAAAGAATCGAGGTAATTCCCATGAGCGAAAAAATTACAGTAGTTGCACTGGGCCACAGAGCATTAGGAACCACCTTACCGGAGCAGAAAATCGCTACAAAAAAAGCAGCCAAAGCTGTCGCAGATCTTGTAGAAGCCGGAAATCGTGTAGTCATTTCCCACAGTAACGGTCCACAGGTTGGAATGATCCACACAGCCATGAATGAATTTGGCAAAGCACATCCTGACTATACATTTGCACCTATGTCCGTATGTTCGGCAATGAGTCAGGGCTATATCGGATATGACCTCCAGACCGCAATCCGCGCAGAACTTATTTCCCGCGGTATTTATAAACCGGTAGCTACTATCCTTACACAGGTTGTCATTGATCCATATGATGATGCTTTCGCTGAACCTGAGAAGATCATCGGACGTGTCCTTACAGAAAAAGAGGCTGAAACTGAAGAAAGCAAGGGAAACTTTGTCACTAAACTGGCTGACGGCACTTATAAAAGAATCCTGGCAGCTCCGAAACCGCAGAAAATCGTAGAGCTTGAAACAATCCGCACACTTGTAGATGCGGGCCAGGTAGTAATCGCAGCAGGCGGCGGCGGAATCCCGGTTATGGAACAGGGAATCGATCTTCATGGTGCAAGTGCAATCATTGAGAAAGACCTTTCCAGCGGACTTCTTGCACAGGAATTAAATGCAGATACTCTTCTGATCCTTACCAGTGTTGAGAAAGTAAGTCTGAACCTCGGTCAGGACAATGAAGAATATCTTAATACAATTTCTGTAGATGATGCTAAGAAATATATGGCTGACAATCAGTTTGCCCCAGGCTCCATGCTTCCTAAATTCGAAGCCGGAATCTCTTTTATCGAAAAGGGAGATAACAGAAGAACGATCATCACAGATATTGCGCATGCAAAGGATGGATATTTCGAAAAAACCGGAACTATCATTAAATGATTCTATAGCAATCCTCGTAAATAATACATTTAAGAGGATTGCTATATTTTATCTGACAATACAAAAAGACATATACCAGAGCAATACATATCATCTTGCCGGTATATGTCTTTTAATTATCATATTATGATGTCAGATTCAAAAGTTTACCCCTGACCTGATATTACATAGATTTACGTTCCGCAATCTCTGCCATCTTCGCTTCGTTCAGACGAGTATCACCATGCACACGGCTGTAGGAAAGATATCCGTTCATACGGTCAATCTTTGTCAGATTCTTGGAACCGCAGACCGGACACACGTCCATTTCAAGTTCCTCATGTCCGCAGTCATCACAGTAAGCAAGAGAAAGATTTACTCCCTCATAATATCCCAAAGACATGGCTCTGCGGATCAGAGTACGTATTGCTTCACGATTATAATCGATCGGATAACGTACATACTGAATCTTACCGCCGTTGCACAACTCCCAGAAACGTCCCTCCAGATCCTGTTTTTCAATCGGAGTTACATCTTCAGTCACATGACAGTGGAAACTATTGCTTACATAAGGACGATCAGAAACCCCTTTCACAATGCCATACATCTTACGGAACTGTTCCACCTGCAGTCCGCATAAACTCTCTGCCGGTGTTCCATAAATTGCATAAAGATAACCATCTTTCTCTTTAAATTCATTTACTTTCCTGTTGATATATTTCAGCACATCCAGTGCAAACTGCCCGTCTTCAGCAATGGATTTGCCATTGTAAAGTTCCTGGAGTTCATTTAATGCAGTGATTCCGAAGGATGCTGTCATTGGTTTCAGAATCTTGCCAATCTTTTCATTCGGTTTCAGATGTCCACCGTAAAATCCTCCCTCACAATATGCCAGCGGGTTGGTTGACGCACGCATCTGTCCCAGATAATCATAGGTACGGATATGCAGATTACGGATCATCTCAAGATAGAAATCCAGCACTTCGTAGAAATCCCTGCTCTCTGCTCTGGCTTTGGCAAGGATCATTGGAAGATGAAGGCTTACCGCACCGATGTTAAATCTTCCCACAAACACAGGAACATCCTTATCATCTGCCGGATACATACCGCCTCTCTCGTACCAGGGGCTCAAGAACGCACGACATCCCATAGGACTTATAACCTTTCCATACTGCTTGTACATACTGGAAATATATCCTTTTCCTGACATGGACAGCCAGTCCGGATACATAGTCTTGGCAGAACAGTCAACCCCTGCCTCAAATACATCCTCACTGATCTTGCCTTTTCCATGGATATTTTCATCATAAAGGAATACGATTTTCGGGAAGAGTACCGGTTTCTTGCGTCCTGCCTTACCCTGTCCGCCTTTATGCACTTCAAGAAGAGAAATACTTGCCATCTTCTCGAACTGCTTTATTCCAAGCCCAAGAGTTACAGTTACAAATGGATAATCCCCTCTGGAAGATCCGACTGTATTCAGCTTATACTCAATCCCCTGCCATCCCTGGTCAAAATCTCTGCGGACTTTGTCAAGCGCATACTCGATCGCACGTTCTTCACGTCCTGTCCAGCTCTCGTCAGAGTATTTCATAAATTCCTGGATATATTTATCGTAACTCTTCTGTGCATAAGGTGCAAGAATCTTGTCTACTTCCGGTACTGTGAATCCGCCATACTGCTGTGCAGCAGTGCTCAGGATAATATCACCCATAACATCAAACGCAGTATCCAGTGTCTTAGGCTCATTGTACCATACATTTCCCATCTCAAATCCGCCGCTGAGTACAGATGCCACATCAAAGAGACAGCAGTTCATGGTATCCAGACGTGCAGACTGGTCATGAATATAAATATAACCATCTTTACATGCCTGAAGTTCATTACGATTCATAAAAAATTTACGATAAAGCTCTTTGTTCAGTTCATTAAAGATCAGGCTTCGCTTTGTAGCTACAAGCGCACTGTCTGTATTGGCATTACTCTTATCACCAATATAACGGATTGCCTGACTCTTGGTATATACATCATCCATCATATGGATAAAGTCAAGTTTGTAATTTCTGTAATCGCGGTAGCTCTTAGCCACTGCCGGGTTCACTCTCTCAAGTGCTCCCTCTACGATGTTGTGCATCTCCTGGATCTCTATCTCATTCTTTCCCAGTGCCTCCGCATGTTCTTCCGCAAACTGGCAGATAAATTCCTTCTCTTTATCCGAAAATGTGTATAAAATTCTGGCTGCCGACTTATTTACTGCTGCTACGATCTTCTGTGAATTAAACTCTTCTCTCGTACCATCTTTCTTTATAACATATATCATACCTTTTGCTCCCATATACAATATATAGTATTTTTTCTTTCATTCACCACAATTCTCTCTATATGTGGTACGTTTAACAAGTATAGCACAGTCTCTGACAAAAAGAAAGGGGCAAAAAATTATTCGTCATATTGCTGAATTTGATACATGGCAAGATAATTATCTTGACCATCCAGAGATACCACAGATACCTCATCCCCGGCATGTAATTCTATTTTCTCCTCGTGGTCTGCTTCGTCAAATTTTACAGTTTCATCTTTTCCTGAAGAACTTCTGATTTCCAGAACAACTTTCTCCCAGCCGGACACTATCCTGTATTCTCCCGGATCTATTGTAAAATCATACCCCTGGTCACTGGCATCTATATCGCCAATCTCTGATGCAGTATCATCCGTTCTGACAATATAATTCTCTCCGGTGAACATATACCAATCCGGATTGCCCCTCTGTTCATCCTGTCCGTTCTTTACTGCACTGATAGTCTCAGACCAGTCATCTGTCCAGTTATTCTCATTACTTTCATTACTTTCATTATTTTCATTACTTTCATTATTCTTATTACTCTCATTTACTTCATCAGAACTGCTGTCATCAAAAATACTGTTGAGATCTATGTCAAACTCATCATAGATAAATTCTTCTATCCTGTATCCAATCGTATCCCAATTCTCTGCCATCTGACCTATTATTACCATCAGAATCAGCACAATGATCCAGAAAATTTTGCCTGCCTTGCCGCTCTTTTTCTTCTCACTTTTTGCTGTCTTTTTTCTGGTGCTGTATGTACGGGCAGTCTGTGCGCTGTACGACTGACCTGATGTTTTCTTTGTCCCTGATGTTTGTATTCTTGAAGTTTGTACTTTTGTATTTTGCGTTCTAATAGTCTGTGTTCTGGCAGACGAAGTTTTTGCAGCTTTGGGAACTGTTTTATTTCTGTCAGACAAAGGGATCTCGTTCTCTGCCATTGCTTTTTTCACCTTTGCCGAAGCATGACGATAGTGCTCTGAACGGTCTTCGTTCAGATGATACAGTTCCATATCATTTCTATATGGCATTCCACAATATTTACACCTGCCGTTTACAATTGGTCCATCACAGACCTGACACCTTTTTCCCATATATCTTCCCCCTGAGTTTTATATAAATTTAACGCTTCATTCATTTACACATTTATTTTAACATTTCGCCCCAATCTTGCAAAGCTGAAATTGTGTTACTGTTCGTTCTGTTCTCCGTAACCATAATATCCCGCGAGATACTTCCAAATGAACAGTAATAATTGTCAAACTACCATTTTCCTGTTATAATAGCGTGGGAAAAGATAATGGATATTCAGTAAACAACAATATTTTTTATCAGTTTGCCATAAAATATGCAAATACAGAAATTACAGGAGGAATCCACTCATGGAACAGATTAAAATTCCTGACGGGTATCAGTCATCTTTAAATCTTCACGATACCCAGATTGCCATTAAAACTGTGAAAGATTTCTTTCAGCAGACACTTGCTCAAAAACTGAATCTGCTGCGTGTTTCCGCTCCGGTATTCGTTAATCCGTCATCCGGTCTGAACGATAACTTAAACGGCGTAGAACGTCCGGTAAGCTTTGATATCAAAGGCCAGCCGGAGAATGCTGAGATCGTACACTCTCTCGCCAAATGGAAGAGATATGCATTACAGAAATATGGCTTTGCTCATGGTGAAGGACTTTACACAGACATGATCGCGATCAGAAGAGACGAAGATCTGGACAATATCCACTCCGTATACGTAGATCAGTGGGACTGGGAAAAGATCATCAGCAAGGAAGAACGCAACATGGACACACTTGTTTCCACAGTACGTGCTATCTACAGCGTTCTCCGCAAAACCGAAAAATACATGGCTGTTCAGTACGATTACATCGAAGAAATCCTTCCGAGAGAGATCGCATTTGTCAGCACTCAGGAACTGGTCGATATGTATCCTGATCTCACTCCAAAGGAACGTGAATACAAGATTGTCAAGGAAAAAGGTGCCGTATTCCTCATGCAAGTCGGCAAAACCTTAACCAACGGAGAACGTCATGACGGACGTGCACCGGACTACGATGACTGGGAATTAAACGGCGATATCCTTGTTTATTATCCTGTTCTCGACATTGCTCTGGAGCTTTCTTCCATGGGTATCCGCGTTGACGAGGATGCGCTTGACAGACAGCTTACCATCGCAGGCTGTGACGACAGACGTGAGCTTCCTTTCCAGAAGGCAATCCTGAACAAGGAACTTCCATATACTATCGGCGGCGGCATCGGCCAGTCCCGTATCTGTATGTTCTTCCTCAGAAAAGCACACATCGGTGAAGTGCATGCTTCCCTGTGGCCGGAAGAAGTAATGAAAGAAGCAGCAGCAAAAGGAGTACAGCTTCTGTAAAAAAGCCGTAAACCTGGAATACTCAGAGATCACAGACACACAGATGTGTAAATACACAATGTATATCTGAGTGCCTTATCAGACAAATGTAACGGGGCGAATACAACAGTGAATATTTTATTTTTTTTAACACCTAAAAGTGATGTAGCATATATATTTGAAAATGAGACTCTTCGTCAGACTCTTGAGAAAATGGAACACAGAAAATTTTCCTGCATTCCGCTTCTGAGTCTGGACGGGAAATATAAAGGAAGTATTTCCGAGGGTGATCTTCTCTGGGGAATGAAAACCTTAAATGTTCCCGGACTGAAAGAAGCAGAGAGCATTTCCATTATGGCAATTCCGCGCAGAGCAACCTATAAGGCAGTTCACGCAGATTCTGACATGGAAGATCTGCTGGACAAGGCAATTAACCAGAATTATGTCCCGGTTGTAGATGATCAGGGATACTTTATCGGCATCATCACCCGTAAAGAGATCATCAAATACTGCTACAAAGAACTGAAGAAATATATAAAAGCTTCAGATTCATAAAAAGAGCTGCCGCATTGCAATTTTTCAATTGCTAATGCGGCAGTTCTTTTTATATTCTTTATAACGCCTCAGCAGACCTCAACAAAATTCCTGTTTTTCCTTTTTCTGTGCCAGAAGCTTTCCGAACAATGCTGCCAACACCTGCTGAAACAGAGTTCCGATCATTACCGGAAACATAACTTCACCCGGAAAATATGCAGCTGCGATCACCGCTCCTGCGCTGATATTGCGCATCCCGGTTCCATACATCATGGAAACCGCCGTACTGCGATCCTTTCGGAAGATATACGCCACAAACCAGCCGAGTGCATATCCGGAAGCAGCCAGGACAAGGATTGCCAGTGCAACCTTCACCCTCTGCATATTCATATCCCGGATATATGGTGCTACTTTGGAAGAATTGGACGTTACCACAAATATCAGTGCCAGCTTTGAAAAAGGCGCCAGCTTTCCCGGCCATGTTTCCATTACTTTTCCATCTGTGATCTGATTTAATACCATCGCAACAACAGCAGGAAGCGCAACCATAAATATCAGTTCCCGCATCATCCTGGCAGGATCTATGATCACCGCAGAGCCCAGCAGGATCTTCAGCGTAGCCGGGATCAGAAAAGGTGCCAGTACCGTATCCAGAACTACCAGAGACAACGACAGAGGACTGTTTCCATCATAAATCGTCACCCACATCAGACTTACCACTGCAGTGGGAACTGCAAACTCCAGTACCATTCCGGTGATCAGCTCCATGTTATTTCCAAAGAAAAGATGGCCTGCCCCGCAGGCTGCTGTCGGGATTACCACATGGACCAGAAGCATGATAATAAGCAGTGAGCCCGGATGTCGGAATACATTTGCCACATCTTTAAATCTTGACTTCAACGCCCCGGCAAATGTCATAAATGCAAATACGGCCGGCACATAAGGCAGACCGCATTTGGCAATATCAGGAAAGCACACCCCCAGCAACAGACAGGTCGGTGTCACCAGGGCCATCCATTTTTCTATAAAACTGTTAAATTTTCTCAGCATCTTATAAAACCTTTGAAAGGAAGTCTTTCAGTCTAGGATTCTTCGGATTCGCGAAAAATTCTTTCGGAGTATTCTCTTCCTGTATCTTACCGTCATCAATAAAAAGAACTCTTGTTGCCACTTCTCTTGCAAATCCCATCTCATGAGTAACTACAACCATGGTCATACCTGACTGCGCAAGTTCTTTCATCAATTCCAGAACCTCACCTACCATCTCAGGGTCAAGTGCGGAAGTTGGCTCATCAAAAAGCATCACATCCGGATTCATGGCAAGAGAACGTGCAATGGCAATACGCTGTTTCTGCCCGCCCGAAAGCATATCCGGATATGCATTGGCTTTGTCAGGAAGCCCTACACGTGCCAGAAGCTCGTCTGCTTTCTTTGAAGCTTCCTCCTTTGTCATCAGCTTCAGTTCTACAGGTGCCAGCATAATATTCTGTTTTACCGTTTTATGCGGAAAAAGATTAAACTGCTGGAATACCATTCCAATCTTCTGACGGTGTCTGTTAATGTCAACCTTCGGATCTGTAATATCAGTTCCTTCAAAGAGGATCTGTCCGCCTGTCGGAACCTCCAGAAGATTCAGTGATCTCAGGAAAGTAGATTTACCGGAACCGGAAGGACCAATGACGGCTACTACTTCTCCCTGACAGATATCTGTTGTTATTCCATCGAGAACCTGATTTGTACCAAAAGCTTTCTTCAGATCCTTTACCTGGATCAGTACATTCTTATCGCTCACTGGTTCTTAATCTCCTTTCCAGTTTATTCATCCCCCATGTAAGGATTCCAACGATCACAAGGTAAATCGCTGCTGCTGCCATCAGAGGCCAGAACGCATTGTATGTACGGCTCTGGATCAGCATAGCTCCTTTTGTCAGGTCCATCATACCGATATAACCGATGATGGATGTCTCTTTGATCAGCACGATAAATTCATTTACCAGCGCAGGAAGTACATTCTTAAATGCCTGCGGGATAATGATCAGTCGCATGGTCTGGCTGAAATTCAGACCAAGGCTTCGTCCTGCCTCTGTCTGTCCCTGGTCAATGGACATGATACCGGAACGGACAATCTCAGCTACATAGGCACCTGAGTTGATACCAAAGGCAAGTCCGCCTACAATGATCTTGTTAATGCTTACAGCACCAAAAATTACAAAATTCATGATCAACAGCTGGATCATGGTTGGTGTTCCACGAATTACAGTCAAATAAACTCTGCAGATCGCATTGAGGATCTTAAAGGAGCCTGACTTATCGTGCGCAGAACGGATGATTGCTACAAGGAAACCGATGATCAGACCTACAATTACCGCAAATACTGTGATAATAAGAGTTGTTTTCAGACCATCCAGAAGCCAGAGATAGCGGTCATCTTTAATAAAGTTCAGATAAAAATCTTCTTTTACATTCGCTAATATCATAGGATTATTCATAAAAACCTCTGTTCCGAAAAGAGAGCTGTTGGCAAATCGTCAACAGCTCTGTTATTTGTTATTTTAATACTTATTTCTTTACAATAATTACCTGGCTTGCATCTGCATAGGTATCTGTAAAGTCAACGCTTGATTTACGGTCTTCTGTTACAGTCATACCAGCTGCACCGAAGTCTGCTTTGCCGGACTGTACGGCCGGAAGGATGGAATCGAATTCCATATCTTCAATTTTCAGTTCATATCCAAGCTTATCACAGATTGCCTGAGCGATATCAGCATCGATACCAACGATATCATCACCTTCATGATATTCATATGGTTCGAACTCAGCGTTAGTAGCCATTACCAGAGTTCCATTGGAACGGTCAACATCTTCCGGTGATTCATATGGAGTCTTACCGGCATCCTCACCAATGTAATTGTCCATGATGCTGTCGATAGTTCCATCCTCTTTCAGATCCTTGAGAGCTCCGTTAATCTTGTCAAGAAGTTCATCATTGCCTTTCTTTAAACAGATTGCATATTCTTCTTCCTCGAATGGCTCATCCAGAATCTTGAGATCATCATTATTCTCAACAAATTTCTGAGCCGGCTGTGAATCGATGATCACACAGTCGATCTGTCCTGCCTTTAATGCCTGAACAGCTTCACTTCCCTTGCTGTAACGTTCTACTGTAGAACCATCTTTCTCATAATCAGATGCATCAAGGTCACCTGTTGTACCAAGCTGAACACCGATTGTTGCTCCTGCAAGATCATCTTTGGATTCAACTTTCTGAGCTGCGGATACGCTTCCTGCCATGGAAAATACCATTACTGCACTGAGTGCAAGAGCTGCAAATCTCTTTTGATCTTTCATCTTTTTTCCTCCTCGCATCCGAAAGTATATCTACGGCTGCCATCTTTTTACCTTCTTCAGACAACAGCGTATAATTATGCGTTTCGGTTGTATATTTTTGTTTTTAATTTTAACATACTTTCTATAAAATGCAAGGTAAAACTTGAATAACAGATATATTTTCCATATAATGTATAATACATAACTGTTCCGGGAAGGGCAAAATGTTTTTTACATGAAGGTCACAGAAAAACTTTCCCGGTAAAAGATTCGTAATTTTCACTTTTTCATAACATTTTTTCTATATGATACAAGAGGTGTATAAATATTTAACCAAATAAGGAGGCTTTTCTGATGAAATTTACAAAAATGCATGGTATTGGAAATGATTACGTATATGTAAACTGTTTTGAGGAAACTGTGGAAAATCCTTCCGCAGTAGCCAGATATGTCAGTGACCGTCACTTTGGTATCGGTTCCGACGGACTGATCCTGATCAAGCCATCCAAAATCGCAGACTGCGAGATGGATATGTATAATCTTGACGGTTCCCAGGGTGCCATGTGCGGAAACGGTATCCGCTGTGTTGCCAAATATGCCTATGACTACGGCATCGTAAACAAAGAACATATTTCTGTTGCTACAAAAAGCGGCATCAAATATCTGGATCTTACTGTAGAAAACGGAAAGGTATCCCAGGTTAAGGTAAATATGGGTTCTCCGATCCTGACCGCCAGACAGATTCCGGTAGTGTCAGAGAAGGAGGAAGTTATCAATGAACCTCTGGATGTAAACGGAAAAATCTATTACATAACCGCTGTTTCCATGGGAAATCCCCACGCTATTGTTTATATGGATGATATTGACCATCTGGATATTGAAAAGATCGGCCCGGCTTTCGAGAATCATGTTGCATTTCCGGATCGTGTAAACACTGAATTTGTAGAAGTGATCGATGAACATACTGTAAAAATGCGTGTATGGGAACGCGGTTCAGGCGAAACTCTTGCCTGCGGCACAGGTGCATGTGCGGTAGCAGTCGCTTCTGTTCTGAACGGACATGTAGACGGTGACAGTCCTGTCACTGTAAAACTTCTCGGCGGTGACCTGCAGATTTTCTGGAACAGACAGGAGAATCTGGTTTACATGACAGGTCCGGCTACCACAGTGTTTGACGGTGAAATTGATGTAAGCTTTCTGAAATAAAAAACTGTCTGAAATTGCAGCAAATAACAGACAGCTTATCTGCTTCAGCTGCCGGTCACAATATTACGCAACAAAAAACGGATACACACCATTCAGCTGTGGTTATGTATCCGTTTTTTATCAACTTTTACACTGCAAATTCCAGTATTCTTTCCACAATAAATACCGCAGCACATGCAAATAACGCAACTGTAAGAAGACTTTTCTCCTTATATGCCGCGATCAGTGCCACAATAAATCCCACAGCAGCTGAGATCACACTGTCTGTGGCAAAAAGGATCGCCGGAAATGTCATGGCTGCCAGACATGCGTAGGGAACATAGTACAGAAATGATCTGATAAACGGACTTGTGATCTCTTTTCTGGAAAGAGCAAGCGGGAGCATACGGATCAGATATGTAACTGCTGCCATTACCAGAATGTAAATATAAATATTATGACTCATGAACACTCTCCTCCTCTTTCTCATCCTCTATCGGACAGAAGTATGCGGCAGCCCCTGCCACGATCAGTGTAGTAATAATGATCACAAAACCTGACGAAACCTCCGACAGAAACGGAATCACTTTAAACAAAGTGCTGATCAGCATTGCTGCCACGACAACTGCCAGCACTGCCTTATTCTGCTTTGCCGGAGGAATAATAATTGCAAGGAACATACCGTAAATAGCCACGCTGAGTGCACTCATCATAAAATCCGGAAGAAGATTTCCGGAAATTGCTCCTGCCAGGGTTCCAAGTACCCATCCCGGGATTGCCACACACATGGCACCATAATTATAAAATGCGCTTACCTTTCCGGGCTGACTGGCACTGATCCCGAAAATCTCATCCGTCACACCAAATGCTGCAATATAGCGGTGAACCAAAGATTCATCTCTTCTGAATTTCTGAGCAAGGGAAAATGACATCAGACAATATCTCAGATTAATGATCAGCTGTGTCAGTGCCATCTCCCAGTAAGAACCGCTCATTACCATGATCTCAAGTCCTGCAAACTGCCCTGCTGAAGTCACGTTTGTCAATGAGATCAGCACAGCCTGCCAGATACTCAGTCCATCAGCAACTGCCATCATGCCAAATGTAAACGATACAGCAAAATATCCCAGTCCTATGGGAATACCATCCTTAACTCCTTTTCTGAAGCTTTCACTTCTCATGTTTCTCTCCTCCTGTCACCTTTTGTGATCCTTTGACAACTGTTTAACTCTTTCACAGCTACAACTTTCGTATTTACTGATACACACAGATAACCCGGAGAACAGTATTCTGTCTCCGGGTTTCAGTCAGGATTATCTGATCTGTTTTATTGCATATGCATAAATTCTCTTATAAGTCCTCATAGAATAATGAACACCATCATCTGTATAACCGCGAAATTCACAGCGAGTCGTATAACCACATCTCATCAGATAAGAATAACTGTTGATCCATGTAAAATTCCCGTTCAGTCTCTGTCTGAGTCTGTTATTAAATCCGCGGATCTCAGACTCCTTCCGCGTGGATTTCATTGCCGTATTACATGGATTCACAGACATATAAAATAATTCACAGTTCCTGGCAGTCAGCTTTCTGGATAATCCATTCATATAAGAAGCATAGTCTGACGCAACAGAATCATAACTGATGGACTCCCTGTTTTTGTGGATCAGGTCATTTACTCCCAGATTGAAAATAACTGCCACCGGCTTCGCATTGTCATCCATCCCGCTTATTTCATTCAGCAGTTCCTTTTCTCCGTATTTTTTCATCCAGTCAAGCCCTTCTCCTGTCTTGCATACAAATCCAACTTTCTTTAAACTGTCAGAACTGCATTGCTGCTTCAGAGTACTGCGAAGCATTGCTGTGCGGGAATCTCCCACAAAAATAATCTTATCATATTTCTCCACACTGTCCGCAAGACCGCCTGCATAAATATCCGGTTCCTGATTCCATTTATACTTCACCGGATAAAGATGAATATTTTTCGTAACCTGAATTTTCTGATATGCCTGATACATTGGATTACAGGTCTGTCCGGGAACTGTTGACCATCCCAGAAATGTATATCCCCTCTTATTCACTTCCACAGGAAGAATCACAGAACCACCGCTTTTCACTTTCTTTTTTGTGATTTCTCCTGAAGTCTCTATTGTAACTGTTTTCGTGGATGTTTTTTTCTTTTGCACTGTTGAATTCTTAGCAGTCTGCATTATTGCCGCCTGTGCTACAGACGGGGGTGCTGCACATATTAATACACACGCCAGAAAAAATAATAACATTCTTCTTACACACATCTGTCTCTTCTGTTTTCTCATTATTGCCTTCTTTTATGATTTCATATATTATCTGTTATTTTTACCGGTACTTACAGCAATTTCGCTGTCTTTTCTCTTCACCATACTGCTTCGCAGTCAATTTGACCAAACAGTTGTATTTCAGTTTACATCATCTGACAGAAACAGTCAACAGTCTTCGCCACTGCCTTTACATTCTTTACAGACTCCATACAAAATAGAATTCTTACACTGCAGGGTAAATCCATGACTTTCTTCAATATGATGAGAAATTTCTTCCATAAAATGACATTCCAGATGAATGATCTTTCCACATTTTACACACTTCAGGTGCAGATGCTGTTCACATCCCCGTCCCGGTTCTACATACTGATAAGCAGCCTGGCAACCTTTCTCTGCAACATATTTGATCACAGTTCCATCCTTTGCAAGCTTGTCCAGATAGCGGTAAATGGTTGTGATATTTACCTCACTGTCATGTTTCTTCAGATACTCATCCACATCAGCAGCTGTAACCGTATGGTCATTACTGTTTTTCAAATATTCAAGTATTTTTCTGCGGCTTGCTGTCGCATAACTGCTTCCTGCCATAATTTTATCATTCCTCCTAAAATCAGCTTCTTCTGACAGAGCAGACTCGGTTGATCAGAAAACAATTCCTGCAAATTCAATAATAATTCCCCAGAATACACCAAGTCCATAAAGTACTCCCACAATTTTCAGATTCTGAACCCTGTCTCTGTTCAAACGAAACAGAATCAGAAGCCCAACTCCTGCATTTACAAGAAGTCCCGCCATCATCGCCCCGGCTCCGATAATATGATCCAGATATAACTGGGTGATCACTACAGAAGAAGCGCAGTTGGGAATCAGTCCCACTAAAGCTGCGATCAGTTCACCTGCAATCGGTGTTCCTGTAAAAAGTCCTGCCAGTGTCTCTTCTCCGACTAATCCAATGATAATATTTAAAACAAGAGAAATCAAGAAAATGTATACAAAAACTTTTAATGTGTGAAATGCTGCTGAAGAAATAACTCCATGTTCACAATGGCAGCGTTCTTCTTCACAGATTTCATGAATATCCACATCAGGTTCCTGTTTCTTCAGAATATGTGTGTAAACATACTCCAGCACCAGGCCGGAAAGTATTCCGATCACCGCTTTGCAGGTCAGGATTTTCACAATTGTAACTACAGGAACTGCATTGGAGATCATGATTGGAAACATTTCATCTGAAGTAGACAGATACACCGCAATCAAAGTTCCCACTGTGATCACACGTCCGGCAAAAAGGCTGGATGCCGCTGCCGAAAATCCACACTGTGGGATCACTCCCAGAAGTCCACCCCATACCGGTCCGAATTTTCCGGCTGTACGGATTCTCTTTCGTGCTGCCGCACCTGTCTTATGCTCCAGCCATTCCATAAACAGATAAGTAAGAAAAAGAAAGGGTAGCAGCTTGATGCTGTCTATTACTGAATCTAATATAATCTCTGACATATAGTTCTCCTTATATTTGCACTTTATTTGTATTTGCAACTTATTTACATTTGCAACTTATTTGCATTTCTGTATTATATAGTATTTTTATAATTTGTCAAGTCTGTAAACCATACAATTGAAACATTCCAAAAAAGACCATCTTTCAGATATGGGGGAAAATCCGGAAGATGGTCTTTTTATTCATGTTTTATTTATACAATATATAAGGACGTTATATCTGTATTATTCAGCAACTGCCTTAAATGCTTCATCAAGATCCTGAATGATATCGTCAATATTCTCTGTACCAATGGAAAGACGAATTGTATTTGGTTTGATACCCTGATCGAGAAGTTCTTCTTCTGTGCACTGGCTGTGTGTTGTTGTAGCCGGATGGATAACAAGAGATTTAACATCAGCTACATTGGCAAGCAATGAGAACAGTTCCAGATTATCAATGAAGTCCTTTGCCTTCTGCGCATCACCTTTAATCTCAAATGTAAAGATGGAACCGCCGCCATTCGGGAAGTATTTCTTATAAAGCTCCTGCTGAACCGGATCTGTGGATACAGACGGATGATGAACTTTCTCTACCTGCGGATGGTTATTTAAGTACTGAACAACTTTCAGTGCATTCTCTACATGGCGTTCAACACGAAGTGACAGTGTTTCAAGTCCCTGAAGGAAAATGAATGAGCTTACCGGAGAGATGGTTGCACCTGTATCACGAAGAAGAATTGCACGAATCTTTGTAACAAATGCTGCCGGTCCGCATGCCTTTGTAAAGCTTACGCCATGATAGCTTGGGTTCGGTTCTGTCAGAGATGCGAATTTACCTGATGCTTCCCAGTCAAATTTACCACTCTCAACGATCACACCTCCGATTGTTGTACCATGTCCACCGATGAATTTAGTTGCAGAATGAACAACGATATCTGCACCATATTCGATTGGTCTTACAAGGTAAGGTGTTGCAAATGTGTTATCCACTACAAGCGGAATCTTATGTGCATGAGCAATCTTTGCGATAGCTTCAATATCAACTACATCAGAGTTCGGGTTTCCAAGAGTCTCGATGTAAACAGCTTTTGTGTTATCCTGAATTGCGTTCTCTACTTCTTCAAGATCAAATACATCAACGAATGTTGTTGTGATTCCATAAGCCGGAAGTGTATGCTCCAGAAGGTTTGTTGTTCCACCGTAAATATTCTTGGCTGCTACAATGTGGTCACCCTGCTGTGCAAGATTCTCAATTGTATATGTGATCGCTGCTGCACCGGATGCTACTGCAAGTGCCGCAGAACCGCCTTCAAGCGCTGCGATTCTTTTCTCGAATACATCTTCAGTCGGGTTTGTAAGACGTCCGTAAATGTTACCTGCATCTGCAAGTCCGAAACGTGCTGCTGCATGATCGCAGTTTCTGAATACATAAGAAGATGTCTGATAGATCGGTACTGCTCTTGCATCTGTAACCGGATCCGGATTCTCCTGTCCTACGTGAAGCTGTAATGTTTCAAATTTGAAATGTCTGTCTTTTCTTTCGATTTTTTTGCTCATGTGTATATCCTCATCTTTCTCTGATTTATAATAATCTTTTTCTCTGCAAAACTGATTCCGGCTCTTAAGCCCCTTATCTGCAAGTCATTTTTGTTTCTACGCTTTTCATATCTGTTTGATATGATTTAGCATAGTTGTATATTACCATTTAATTCCTAGTACGTCAATAGGAAATTTTCTATAGCGTTTAATAGCTAATAACTATAACGTTTCCAAAAAACAGTGCAGATAAGACAGTCCGACAAAATGCGAAAGACAAGGAAAATCTGTCATTTAATACAATTTTCAATCACGCCGCCGCCTACAACGATATCACCATCATATAACACAACTGCCTGCCCTCTGGTGATAGCTCTCTGTGGTTTATCAAAACGCACGTGCAGCACTCCATCTTCCGTCTGCCATGCTACGGCCTCCTGCTCCGGATGACGGTAACGGATCTTTGCTTTCAGTCTCATTGGCTCCTTCAGAGATTCACAGGAAATCAGATTGACCTTTGTTGCAGTCAGTTCCGAATGGAAAAGATCCTCATTATTTCCCAGAACCACCTGATTGGTCTTTGGAGAAATATCACACACATACAGTCTGGATGCTGCCGGAATACCAAGTCCTCTTCTCTGGCCAAGTGTATAGTGGATGATTCCTTTATGTTTACCAAGAATGTTTCCTTCTGTATCTACAAAATCGCCCGGGATTGATTTACGTCCTGTGTACTGTTCAATAAACTTTGCATAATCACCGTCCGGTACGAAACAGATATCCTGGCTATCATGCTTTCTGGCATTAACAAAGCCATGCTTCTCTGCGATCTCACGCACTTCCGTTTTGCGAAGCCCGCCAAGAGGCAGGGAAATATGCGCAAGCTGCTCCTGTGTCAGCATATAAAGCACATAACTCTGATCCTTCGTATCATCCACAGCTTTCTTTAATAAGTAACGGTTCTTCTCCTCATCATATTCCACACGTGCATAATGTCCGGTTACAATATAATCATACTCCAGTTCACGCATTCTCTGAAACATCTTGTCAAATTTCAGATAACGATTGCAGTCAATGCAGGGATTTGGCGTGGCTCCATGCTCATAGGCATCCACAAAGCGGTCCATAACATCCTCTTTAAACCTCTCGGAAAAGTTAAAAACATAGTACCTGATCCCCATTCTGTAGCAGACATTTCTGGCATCCTCCACATCATCCAGAGAACAGCAGGTTTTCTCTCTCTTTACTCCTATGTCCTCATTGTGAAATAATTTCATGGTAGCACCAATACATTCATCACCGGTTTCCTTTGTAAGCAGAGCTGCTACAGAGCTGTCCACTCCGCCGCTCATTGCGATAATTGCTTTTCTCATTTTTATTCCATCCTGTTCTGTGATCCGATTACACGGAATATTATTGTTTATGATAATTTTATTTATGTTATGATAGCTGTTCTGCAAAATACTGAACAGTTACATAAAAATCATTTGTACAGCATATCTATTCTAACACATTTATGTAAAATAAAAAAAGCCCTAAAAAGGGCTTTTTTATTTTACACAAATAATGGAGTAGAATAGTAACGGTCACCGGAATCCGGAAGAAGAGCTACGATTGTTTTTCCTTTATTCTCCGGTCTCTTAGCCAGCTGGATTGCCGCATAGAGAGCCGCGCCGGAAGAAATACCAACAAGAATTCCCTCATGTTTGGCGATCAGCTTGCCAACTGTAAAAGCATCCTCATTCTCAACTGGAAAAACCTCATCATAAACCTCTGTATTTAATGCCTTCGGAACAAATCCCGCACCGATTCCCTGAATCTTATGCGGACCGCTCTTTCCCTGAGAAAGTACAGGGGAAGTTGCAGGCTCTACTGCCACTACTTTCACGTCAGGATTCTGGGATTTCAGATATTCACCAACACCGGTGATCGTTCCGCCTGTACCAACACCTGCCACAAAAACATCTACCTGTCCGTCTGTGTCTCTCCAGATTTCCGGACCTGTGGTCTTTTTGTGGATCGCAGGATTTGCAGGGTTATCAAACTGTCCCGGAATAAAACTGTTCTCATATTCCTTCGCAAGTTCGTTTGCTTTGGCGATTGCGCCATTCATACCTTTTGTTCCATCTGTCAATACGATTTCTGCACCGTATGCTTTCAGAATATTCCTTCTCTCAACACTCATTGTCTCAGGCATCGTAAGTATCACTCTGTATCCTTTGATTGCAGCAAGAGAAGCAAGACCGATTCCGGTGTTACCTGATGTAGGCTCGATGATCACTGCGCCAGGCTTCAGAACGCCTCTCTCTTCAGCGTCTTCGATCATACTCAGGGCGATACGGTCTTTGGCACTTCCTGCCGGGTTAAAATACTCAAGCTTCACAAGTATTCTCGATTCCAGCCCAAGCTCTTTTTCAAGATTTCCAACCTCAAGGAGAGGAGTATTTCCAACCAGTTCCGCTGCATTTTTATAGATTTTTGCCATGAGTTCGTCCTCCTTATTTCATACTAAGTATATATGAATTATATGTTATATACATAATATTCTATAAATCCACTGTTGTCAAGAGGGAAAATCAAATTACATAATCATTTCCCATCTCTTCATACCAGTCTTTAAGATCCTGCAATGTAACCTTATCCAGTACTCCCTCAATAGCTTCATCAAGCATCTTCCAGAGACGGAGTGTGACGCATTCCCCGGCTCTGCTGCACTGATTCGGTTCGTCCTCCAGACAGGCTACCGGCTTCATGCTGCCTTCTGTCAGTCTCAGAATAGTTCCCACCGTATATGTTTCCGGCTCTCTGGCAAGCATATAACCGCCCTGTGCCCCTCTCAGGCTCTTTACATATCCTGCCTTCTTTAATGATGAAATAATCTGTTCCAGATATTTTTCTGAAATATTTTCCCTTGCAGAAATATCTTTGATCTTGACCAGTTCTCCTGTATTATGAACTGCAAGATCAAGCATAAGTCTCAGAGCATATCTTCCTTTTGTAGAAATCTGCATTTTTCAAAACCTCCTGATTAAATTTCGTCGGATTATCATTGTTTTCTTTTATTATATAGTATTCCTAGTCATATAGTCAAGATGTATTCAACTTTCCTATATGAATATACAAAAAATCACAGAACCATCCCCAGTCCTGTGATTCTCTCACTGTCTTATACAGTATTATTTCTCCAGTTCTTCTACTGAAGTAAATACATTAAATCCATTATTCTTAAGAATGCATTCTGCCACTGCACCATCCTCCGTCTGAAGAATTACTACAGGTCTGAGATCTTTTCTGTGGAAAGAAGTATAAATATAGTCAAGACTTACATTACTGTCTGATGCTACTTTCAGGAGTTCATCCAGACCGCCTACCTGATCTTTCATATCAACTACGATCGCCTGTGTAATACGATTCATATATCCACTCCTGTTTAAAACAATTTCCGCTTTATCTGGATCGTTGCAGATCATACGGAAGATTGCAAACTCCGGTGCATCGAAGCATGCAAATCCATAAATATTAATCCCGTTATCTGCAAGTATCCCTGTCACTCTTTTCAGACTTCCTGCTTTATTTTCCACAAATACAACATTCTGTTTGATCATCTCTTTTATCCTCCGGTCAACTCTCTCAGTATCTTTATAATCCCTCATCCACATATTTCTTAATATTGGATGTATTTACATATTTCGTCATATGCTCACCGTCTGTGATCACCAGAGTCGGAGCCTGCATAATTCCAAACTCCTTCACCATCTCCGGATTCTTCTCCGCATCAATAATCTCGAACTCCCTGCCTTCCAGTATCTTCTTCGCCACTCTGCAGTTCGGACAAGTACTGGTTGTAAACAGGTATTTATGTGATGCCACAGGTTCTATCTTCACATCATCCTTAGTCACAGTAACTACACTGGCATGAACCGGCTGTATTTTTCTGATATCTGAATGCATCACATCATAAAGCGTACGGTTCTTATACTCCTGTGCTTTACCGTCATTCCAGTTCTGTACAGGTCTGTAATATCCTGTGATACGACTGTAAACCTCCGCCTTCTTACCACATTTCGGACAAGTGAAATGCTCTCCGCTGATGTAGCCATGTTCCTTACATACAGAATAGGTCGGCGAAATCGTATAATACGGCAGTTTATAATTCTCTGCGATCTTACGTACCAGTGCTGCTGCTGCTTTCCAGTCAGGAAGCTTCTCACCGATAAATGCATGGAATACAGTACCTGATGTATAAAGCGTCTGCAGATCATCCTGAATATCCAGTGCATCAAAAATATCTGTGGTATATTCAACCGGAAGATGAGAACTGTTTGTATAATAAGGAGTATCCCCTTCCTTGCCTGCAGTCTTAATATCCGGCCAGCGTTTTCTGTCGTGTTTGGCCAGACGATAGGCAGTAGATTCAGCAGGAGTTGCCTCAAGATTAAACAGTTCTCCTTCGTACTTCTCCTGATAATCGGACAGACGTTCCCGCATATGAAGAAGAACTTCTTTTGTAAACCTCTGCGTACGCTCATCAGACATATCTTTTCCCAGCCAGCGGGCATTCAGACCAACCTCGTTCATTCCCACCAGTCCAATGGTAGAGAAATGATTGGAAAAGCTTCCAAGATATCTCTTTGTATAAGGATATAATCCCTCATCCAGCAGCTTACCAATCACTTCACGTTTAATATGCAGAGAACGTGCGGAAATATCCATTAAGCGATCCAGACGATTGTAAAACTCTTCCGGTGTCTTGGAAAGATATGCGATACGCGGCATATTTATAGTTACTACCCCCACAGAACCGGTACTCTCTCCTGATCCGAAGAAACCACCGCTCTTCTTGCGGAGTTCTCTCAGATCCAGACGCAGACGGCAACACATACTGCGGATATCACTTGGTTTCATATCACTGTTAATATAGTTTGAGAAATACGGTGTTCCATATTTGGATGTCATCTCAAAAAGAAGGCGGTTATTCTCTGTATCAGACCAGTCAAACTCATTTGTTATGGAATAGGTCGGAATAGGATACTGGAACCCGCGTCCGTTGGCATCCCCCTCGATCATGGTCTCAATAAATGCCTTATTGATCATATCCATCTCTTTTTTGCAGTCTTTGTACTTGAAATCCATATTCTTTCCGCCTACGATAGCCGGAAGCTCTGCAAGATCATCCGGTACTGTCCAGTCCAGCGTAATGTTGGAAAAAGGTGCCTGTGTTCCCCATCTGCTTGGGGTATTGACTCCATAAATAAAAGACTCAATACATTTCTTCACTTCCGGATAGCTTAAATTATCTGCCTTGACAAAAGGTGCCAGATAAGTATCAAAGGATGAGAAAGCCTGCGCTCCGGCCCATTCATTCTGCATAATCCCAAGAAAGTTTACCATCTGATTGCAGAGAACACTCAGATGCTTTGCAGGTGAAGATGTGATCTTGCCTTCAATACCGCCAAGTCCCTCCTGGATCAGCTGTTTCAGTGACCATCCTGCACAATATCCGGTCAGCATGGACAAGTCATGAATATGAATATCTGCATTTCTGTGTGCATCTGCGATTTCATTGTCATAAATCTCAGACAGCCAGTAATTTGCAGTAACTGCACCGGAGTTGCTTAAGATCAGACCTCCAACTGAATAAGTAACTGTGGAGTTCTCCTTTACACGCCAGTCCTCAACCTTCACATAACTGTTTACGATTTCTTTGTAATCCAGGATCGTTGACTTCATGTTGCGAACCTTTTCCCTCTGCTTGCGGTAAAGAATGTAGGCTTTTGCCACATCTGCATATCCGGCCTGGATCAGCACATTCTCCACACTGTCCTGAATTTCTTCTACTGTAATCTTATTATCTGTAATCTTTTTCTGAAAATCAGAAGTAACACGCAGCCCTAAGAGATCAATCATCTCTTCGCTATAATTTTTCTCTTTTGCATCAAAGGCTTTATGGATAGCCGCTGTGATCTTGCCTATTTTAAACTCATCCACTTCTCCATCACGTTTTACTACCTGAAACATATCTAATGCCCCCATTTTCTCTTGTTAATCTGTTTCTCCTGCATATTCTTACCGGAGATATTTCTGTCGTTACTGTCCACTTTGCTCTGAGTAACACTGTAGGTTCATTGTATCAGAGTATCACCGGTTCGTCAACACACAAAAATACCACATAATGTTCCTCATTTTCACAAAAGGCACAATATATGGTATTTTTCTTATTTTTCAAAATATTTTTTTATACAACTCTGGCGTAGATTTCTTTCGGCACCCTTGCCTTCACAGCAATCCCTTCCTCTGTGTATTCCTCTGAGATAAGCTGCCCATATTCGCGGATCAGCTGGATTTTTCCTGCTTCCTGATAAGGGAAAAGGCGCTCCACATAAATCTGTTCTTCAGCAAGAAGCTTCTCCAGAAGATCATTCAGATCTGCAAGACCCTCGCCTGTCTTTGCAGAGACCTTCAGCGTATAGTCCGATTTAAAATCTCGCAGTACGCATGCCCCCGGCGCATCCTGCTTATTAAAGAGTGTGATGATCTTCTTTCCCATCACTCCCAGTTCTTTTAATGTCTCATATACCACATGCATCTGCATCTCTGCCTGCGGATTGGAAGAATCTACCACATGGATAATATAATCTGCATATTTGGCCTCTTCCAATGTGCTCTTGAATGCTTCGACCAGATGATGCGGAAGCTTATGGATAAATCCAACCGTATCTGTGAGAAGAATCTGCTGTCCGTCCTTCAAATTCAAAAGTCTGGTAGTTGGATCCAGTGTAGCAAACAGTTTATCCTCTGATAAAACCTCTGAGCCTGTCAGTGTGTTCAGCAGCGTAGATTTTCCCGCATTTGTATATCCTACGATCGCAGCAGTCTTCATATTGCCTCTGGCCCGGCTGGAACGGATCAGTTCCCTGTGTTTCTCCACCTGGGATAATTCCTGCTTCAAAGCAGAGATCCTTGTACGGATAAGACGACGGTCTGTCTCCAGCTTTTTCTCTCCCGGACCTCTGGTTCCGATTCCACCTCCCAGACGGGAAAGAGATTCCCTGAGACCGACCAGACGGGCAGATCTGTAGCGAAGCTGTGCAAGCTCTACCTGTATTTTACCCTCACTGGTTATAGCTCTCGCTGCAAAAATGTCCAGAATCAATAATGTCCTGTCCATCACCTTACAGTCCAGTTCCCGCTCCAGATTATTCAGCTGTGCAGGAGAAAGTTCGTCATCACAGATAATTCCGGTTGCATCCATAGCATATACCAGTGCACGTACTTCCTCTATCTTTCCTTTTCCAATATAAGTTCCGGGATGCACAGACTCACGATTCTGAATGATTCTTCCCACTGTAACAGCTCCTGCAGTTGATGCAAGCTCCTTCAGTTCATCCAGGGATTCTTCCACATTATCATGATCATCCGTCTGCACTCCCACAAGAACCACCCGTTCTTCAAGCTTTCCAAATTCTTCCATAAATTCTCCTCAGTCAGATGGATATTACACACGCGTTTTAAGAAATGCAAGTTCCTTCTTAACAGTTTTATCTTCCGGGTATAATTCCAGATATTCCTGTGCTTTCTGCAAAGCAGTCTGAAAATCCAGTTTCTTCTCATAGACTACGATCTCATTAAACAGCAGACTCTGCATATCCTCCGCTCCTGCCACATGGATTCCGCTTTCTATATCAGAAAGGGCACTGTCATAATCCCCATCCTCTATATCACACAGTGCAAGTCCGTTAAATCCTTTGGCTCCGTTTTCTGCCTGTGATACATACTGCTGAAACATTGCTTTTGCATTTGCGCTGTCTCCTTTATCCATATATACCATACCAAGCAGAACCAGTGCCTCCGTATTATCGCCGTCTATGGCCTGTTTCAGTTCACTTTCAGCATTTTCATAATCATCCATATAATAATAAACTCTGCCGCGGTCACAATGATCCTCTGCATTTTTTGCAGTTCCTGACAAAGCAGCTTCCAGATAACGGGTTCCGTCTGCTTCCATATCCCTGTTCAGATATGCCCCGTAGATCTGGATAGCTCTGTCATAAGTTGCATCTTCGCCGTAGGCCTGTTCAAAATTAGCAGAAGCTTCCTCATAGGAATCCATGGCCAATGCTGTTTCTCCCGTAAGGAAGTACAGATCCGCATCCATTTTATAGTTTTCTGCCAGAGTCTGGCAGTCTTCCAGCGCTGCCTCATAATCCTTTACTTTGAGATAAGCCACAGCTCTATACGACAGAATATCTTTCTTTAATGCTTTGCCAACTTTGTCACATTTAAGCGCATCATTGAAATATGTTATGGCTTCTTCATAGTTTCCAAGCTTGAGTTTTGCTACGCCTGCACCTCTGTACGACTGTGCAGGCTTCACTCCTTCAGAAATTGCTGTCTCGTATTCTTCAAGTGCTGCCTCATAATTTCCCTGTTCCAGATCCTGTGCAGCCTGTTTATAATTCTTCGTATCTCCCACATTACAGCCTGTCAGAAGTCCAAGGCTTAAGCAGACAGCAGTCAGAAATAATCTTTTTTTTCTATTATACATGTAATTCCTTTGCCAGTAAATCAGTCAATGAGCAATCCTTCGGATTCCATTACCTTTACTACATGATCAACATTCTCAAGGCAGAGTTCATCTGTTCCGGCTTCTACCATAACACGAATCAATGGCTCTGTGCCACTCTCGCGTACCAGAATACGCCCATCACTTCCCAGTTTCTTTGCAACTTCCTCTACAGCAGCAACTACCTTCGGATTCTCTCTCGCAGTCTTCTTGTCTGCCACCCGGACATTTCTGAGAAGCTGTGGATAAACCTTCATTTCCCTTGCCAGATCACACAGAGTTGCTTTCTTCTCTACACACGCTTCCATTACCATGAGAGAAGTAAGGATTCCATCACCTGTTGCAGCGTAACGGCTGAAAATAATATGTCCGGACTGCTCGCCGCCAAGGCTGTATCCATTCTCCATCATATTCTCTGCCACATATTTATCTCCTACTGCAGTCTGCTCATATTTCATACCCTCTCTCTCCAGAGATTTGTACAGACCGAGGTTTGACATAACAGTGGTTACTACTGTATCATCTTTTAATCTGCCCTGCTCCTTGAGATATTTTCCACATACATACATAATCTTATCACCGTCGACCACATTTCCCTTATGGTCAACAGCAATACAGCGATCTGCATCACCATCATAAGCAAAACCGATATCCAGTCCATTGTCCACAACATATTTCTGCAGGACTTCAATATGGGTAGAGCCACAGTTTGTATTGATATTTGTACCATCCGGCTGGTTATTGATCACATAAGTCTTTGCCTGAAGTGCCTCAAATACACTCTTTGCAATAGCTGAAGAACTTCCGTTTGCACAGTCAAGCCCTACTTTAATGCCTTTGAAATCCCTGCTTGGAATAGAAATCAGATGTCCGATATAACGATTTCTTCCTGAAGCAAAATCCACAGTGCGTCCAATATCTTCTTTAGTTGCCAGAGGAAGATCCTCGATCAGGCCATCCAGATATGCTTCAATCCTTGCTTCTACTTCCGCTTCAATCTTCTGTCCGTTTCCATTGAGAAGTTTGATACCATTATCATAGAATGGATTATGGCTTGCGGAGATCATAATACCACAGTCAAAATCCTCTGTACGTACTGCATAGGAAACACTTGGGGTCGTCGTTACATGAAGAAGATATACATCTGCACCGGACGCTGTCAGACCTGCAACAAGTGCATATTCAAACATATAACTGCTTCTTCTTGTATCTTTTCCAATAACAATCTTAGCTTTATGGTCTCTTCCATAATACCAGCCTACGTAGCGCCCCACCTTAAATGCATGATCTACTGTCAGTTTAACATTTGCTTCTCCACGAAATCCATCTGTTCCAAAATATTTTCCCATAGTTGCTCTCCTTTACTTTTTACAATATCCTCTGTTTCTGCACTGCATACTGTATTTCCCGGATCACACCCAAAACTGCTTTTAATCAGATCAGACATGTCTCCTGCGAAAGCTGCAGATATCTGCTTAACTTATTGATAAAGTCCCTGAGGATATATACCCGCTTCTGTAAGATTTTTAAATGCTCTCATTACTGTTTCTTTATCTTCCTGATAGGTTACACCAAACCATGTGTCCTTTGTCTCCAGGACATCAACTTCAGCACTTTTATTTTTGATCAGATGGTCAACTAACTCCGGAAGCAGATATTCCTTTTTTGTATCTTCCGGTGCGAGTCCACTGAGAAATTCTGCAAATCCTTTCTCAAGAATCTCCATAAAGTCCGGTGTCAGTCCCCACATATTCATGGACACCAGATCCTTTACATCCAGTTCCTGCACACTTCCGTCTGCATTTCTTGACTCTGCACCTGTGGCAGTCTTAAATATATCATGTGTCTCTGTCACACCTGTAAGCTGTCCATTCTTAATATGACAGATTCCTCTGGTAACACTTCCATTATCGCTCAATGTATTTCCAAGCCTGAAGCCGGCCATACAGATATGGAGTTTTCCGTCCTTTGGCTGTTCCTGCACAAGATAATCATGCACCTTCACATAAGCTTCTTTTCCATAATAATCATCTGCATTGATAACAATAAATGGCTCATCCAGAACCTTCTTTGCAGCAAGTACAGCCTGTCCGGTTCCCCAGGGCTTCATGCGGTCAGCCGGTTTCGTAAATCCCTCCGGCAGATCATCAAGCTCCTGGAATACATATTCTACTTCCGTAATTTTCTCAATACGCTCGCCGATCACTCTGCGAAACTCTTCTTCCAGATCTTTACGGATAATAAACACTACTTTGTTAAATCCGGCTTCCAGCGCATCGTGGATGGAATAATCCATAATAATCTCTCCACATGGTCCCACCGGTGCAAGCTGCTTGATTCCTTTTCCAAAACGACTTCCGATTCCTGCCGCCATAATTACAAGTGCTGTTTTCTGCATAAATATTTTCCTCCTGACATTCTTCTCTCATATCAATACTTTTTCAGTCATCTTCTGTCACATACCCTCTCCGCAATATTCTATTCCGCATCCTGAAGATTACTTAATTTTGCTGCCTGATCTGCTGCGATCAGACTGTCAATGATCTCATCCAGATCCCCGTTCAGAACATTCTCCAGTCTGTGCAGTGTCAGTTTGATTCTGTGGTCTGTCACACGGCCCTGTGGAAAATTATAAGTTCTGATCTTCTCTGAACGGTCACCTGTTCCAATCTGGCTTCTTCTTGCCTCAGCCTCAGCATCATGCTGTTTGGCAAGCTCCATCTCATACAGACGGGAGCGAAGAACTTTCAGTGCTTTATCTTTATTCTTAAGCTGTGACTTCTCATCCTGGCAGGAAATTACGATTCCGGTAGGAATATGTGTCAGTCGCACAGCAGAGTCTGTTGTATTGACACACTGTCCGCCGTTTCCGGATGCACGGAACACATCGAATTTACAGTCATTCATATCCAGATGGAAATCGATTTCCTCTGCTTCTGGCATAATAGCAACTGTACAGGTAGAGGTATGGATACGTCCGCCGGATTCTGTTTCCGGAACTCGCTGTACACGATGTACACCACTTTCATATTTCAGTCTGGAATAAGCACCTGCACCTGTGATCATAAATGTTACTTCCTTAAATCCGCCGATTCCGTTCTCATTGAGACTCATCATTTCTGTTTTCCAGCGGCGGGATTCTGCATATTTCACATACATACGGTAAATCTCTGCTGCAAAAAGGGCAGCTTCATCCCCACCTGCACCTGCACGGATCTCCACAATAACGTTCTTGTTATCATTAGGATCTTTCGGAAGAAGAAGGATCTTAAGTTCATGCTCCAGTTCCTCTACATTCTTCTTTGCCTCAGACAGTTCTTCCTTCAGCATTTCCCGCATATCTTCATCTTTCTCTTCCTCAAGCATGGAAAGACTGTCCTGTATCGTTTCTTTGTTTTTCTTATACTCCCGGTAAGTATCTACTATCGGCTGCAGATCGCTCTGCTCTTTCATCAGCTTCTGAAAATGTTCCTGATTATCGGTAACTCCCGGCTCTCCAAGCTCATTAAGCACCTCTTCAAAACGAATGAGCAGATCGTCTAATTTATCAAACATATTTATCCTCCTGTAATTTCTTTCGCCCCAGAACCACCCGGTCCAACCCGGCCAGATCCTGCCTTATCTCAATATCTTCAAATTTATATTTCCGCAAAAGAGCTGCCACATCTTCTCCCTGGCTGCATCCGATTTCATATAAAAGCCAACCACCCGGAACAAGATGATCCTGTGCCTGTTTCGTGATAGCCCTGTAAAAATAAAGTCCATCTTCCATACCATCCAGCGCCATACGCGGATCATGCAATTTTACTTCATCCATAAGATCTTCAATTTCCGCTGTAGGAATATATGGCGGATTTGATATAATCATATCATAAGCTCTGCTATAATTTCTATTACTATTTTCGCATTCTGTCATTTTTACAGTATCTTTTACAACAGTCCTTTTCATATACTCTGTTCCGTACACAGTATTCTGCATTTCAGAAAACAGATTACTCTGTACGAATTCCGCATGCTCTGCCACTTCCAGTGTCCGTGCATTCCGCACAGCCACTTTCAGTGCCTCATCTGACAGATCCACGCCTGTTCCGTGTGCATCAGCTCTCTCCTTCAGAATACTGATAAGAATACAGCCGGATCCTGTACACATATCAAGAATATATGGATTTTTCACAGCTTTCATGCATTCAAGAGCGGACTCCACAAGTGTTTCCGTATCCTGTCTGGGTACCAGTACATTCTTATCCACATAAAATTCATGCCCCATAAAAAAAGCCTGATGCGTCAGATGCTGCAGCGGTATGTGTCCCGCACGTCTGCTGATCAGTTCCAGATATCTTTCAGCAGCACTTTCTGTGACACTTTCTTCTCCGTATGCAAAATAATACGCCCGGCTTTTTCCTGTGACATATTCCAGGAGAAGCCAGGCATCCAGCCCGGCTTCCTTAATCCCCGCCTGTGCAAGGATCATCTGTCCTTTTTTTAATAATCCTGTCAGAGTTTCTCCGTTCATTGTTCTGCTTCAACTCCAAATTCTTCCTTCAGATATGCTTTCCAGTCAAAAACCGCCTCTACAGCCCTGATCGCAACCTCTGCCATATCTGCTGTCGGTTCCTTAGTTGTAAGTTTCTGCATTGCCAGACCCGGTTTACTGAAAAAGTCAGCAAGTTTGCTGTCTGATCTTCCAGCCCACTGAATAATCTCAAAAGATATTCCTGCTACAACCGGCACCATAAGAAGTCTTCCAAACAGTCTCACCCAGTAAAACGGAACCAATACAAAAATAAAATGCAGAAAAATGCTAACCAGCATAACCAGAAACAGAAAACTGGTTCCACATCTCTTATGCAGTCTGGAGCTTGCAAGAACATTATCCACCGTAAGCGGCAGTCCATGTTCCACACAGTTAATGCACTTATGCTCTGCTCCATGATACATAAATGTTCTCTGAATATCCTTCATTCTGGAAATCAGAAGCATATATCCCATAAACAATGCAAGCTTTACAAATGCCTCAACTATTGTAACTGCAAATTCCGAAGCGCCAACCCTTCTGCAAAGACTTGCAAGGGCGTATGGCAGCAACATAAAGGCGGCAACTGATACCACGATTGAGACAGCAACTGTCACATATAACAGCCATTTGAACTGCTTATCTTCTTTTGCCTTTTTTGCAGCAAGCTCCTCTTCTGAAAGAGCAGCATTCTTCTGCTTATCCTCTTCGTCCTCCTCATCCCCTGCAATCTCCGCTGAATACATCAGACATTTTGTGCCGACCACCAGAGAATCCACGAAGCTTACCACACCTCGAATCAGTGGATATTTGAGAAATTTTGCATTTCCGAATACACATTTGTAATCTTCTACTTTTAATTCAATCTCATTGTCCGGTCTTCGGACAGCAATGGAATATTTATCCTTATGGCGCATCATAATGCCTTCCATTACAGCCTGACCGCCGATGTTCGATGATTTCATTATATTTCTCCCAAAGAAACAAGAAAGGCTGAGATTTCCCAACCTCAACCTTCTCAATTCTTACTATATTCTGATTATTTGTTCAGGCCGTATTTCTTATTAAACTTATCGATACGTCCACGAGCCTGAGCTGCTTTCTGCTGACCTGTATAGAATGGATGACATTTAGAGCAGATTTCTACGTGGATGTCCTGTTTTGTAGATCCTGTTACGAATGTGTTACCACAGTTGCAGGTTACAGTTGCCTGATAATAATTAGGATGGATTCCTTCTCTCATGATTTTCACCTCTCTGTAAAGATTCTATTTTCTATTCGTATTCATTTGACGAATTTACTATTAAACAGCTTTATGAGTATAACATATCGTCCCATGGAATGCAAGTTATTTTAAAATTTATTTTAAAATTTATTTAATATTTTTGTTACTGAGAACGGAGCGAACAGTAACTGTTTTTTTACAACGTTTCAGATAAACTTCTGTTTTTTTACAGTCTGCACAAATTCAGCATTATTTTTCGTACGGGTAAACATATTCAGGATCTGTTCTACCGCATCTTCTGACTTCATTCCATTGAGGGCTTTTCGCATAATGTAAACCGCTTCCTGTTCTTCTTTACTCAGCAGCAAATCCTCTCTTCTTGTACCGGATTTCTGGATATCAATTGCAGGGAATACCCGCTTTTCCTGCAGTTTTCGGTCAAGCACCAGTTCCATATTACCGGTTCCCTTAAATTCTTCATAAATTACATCATCCATTTTACTTCCCGTATCCACAAGCGCTGTAGCAAGAATAGTAAGGCTTCCGCCCTCTCTCATATTTCTGGCCGCACCAAAGAAACGTTTCGGCATATGAAGAGCCGCCGGATCCAGACCACCGGAAAGAGTTCGTCCGCTGGGCGGTATGATCAGGTTATATGCCCTTGCCAGTCTTGTAATAGAATCAAGAAGAATTGTAACGTCTTTTTTATGTTCCACCAGACGACGTGCACGTTCTATTACCATCTCAGACACACGTTTATGATGTTCCGGAAGCTCATCAAATGTAGAATAAATGACTTCCACATTATCGCCACAGATGGCCTCCCTGATATCTGTAACCTCCTCAGGACGCTCATCGATCAGAAGAATGATCAGATGCATGTCCGGATTGTTTCTCAGAATAGACTTTGCCACATCTTTCAGCAAAGTTGTCTTACCGGCTTTCGGAGGAGATACGATCATTCCTCTCTGTCCTTTACCGATAGGGCTGATCAGATCTACGATCCTCATGGCAACTGTGCCACCCGGTCTTTCCATTATCAGCCTCTCATTTGGGAAAATCGGTGTCATATCTTCAAAATTATATCGTCTCTGCCCTTCACTGGGATGGAATCCGTTGATAGAGGTCACATATAGCAGAGCACTGAATTTCTCTCCCTGTGTCTTGATACGGATATTCCCCTTAATAATATCACCTGTTTTCAGGTTAAATCTGCGTATCTGCGAAGGTGATACATAAATATCATTTTCCCCTGGAAGATAATTCTCACATCGGATAAACCCATATCCATCCGGAAGTACCTCAAGGATTCCGTCTGCTCTCTCTCCACTGTCAAGCTGTACTGTCTCTGCCGGGGCATGATACTGTGTACGTTCCGGTGTTCTGTTATACTGGGGGATTCTCTCTCCGTTACCTTCCACTTCACTCTGCTGCGGTTTCTCCCGGACTGTTTCCTGTTTTTTTGTCTCACCTTCCAGTTCATCTTCGTGAAGCATTCTCTCGATCAATTCCGGTTTTCTCAATGCTGAAACCCCTTTTAATCCTCTGGCTTTTGCCAAATCCTTTAAAGTTGCCAGTGATAATGATTCATACTTTTCTCTCATAAAATAATCCTCTGCTTTTTGTTTTGATTGTTAATATTGATAATTATTTTTATTTTTGTTTTTCTGATTTCCTATATATCTGAGTAATTTATTCTTTATTAACTTTTCCTGTAACAGTTAGTGGGATAATCTGTCTGAAGTGACACGAATATCAGATCTGCAGCAATGCATATCGCAGGAAAATTATACTCCTGCTCCTGTGTCGACAAGTTAATTCCTATAGTAATCCTGTCTGCACACCGGTATCTTTATATTTATCTTAGCACACCTTCTTCATAATTGACAATACCATATTATTCCAAATCTTTATTATTGGCAAGCTGTTTTATACGTCATAAAACTGATATTATCGACATAAAAGCAGAAATCCGGAGACATAAAATATGTCCCCGGATTTCCGGTAAATCAGATATTAATAACACTTATTTAAGAAGACAATTAATGTACCAGATTTCCCACTAATCCATAGGAAACAATATACATAATGACAGTTGCCATAATAATGCCACAAAAAATTGCCAGAGAGGACTTCTTAATATCAATTTCCAGAAGAGATGCAATCAGAGATCCTGTCCATGCCCCTGTTCCCGGAAGCGGAATTCCCACAAACAGCATCAGTCCCCAAAACTCATATTTCTTTACCTGATCACTTTTTCTCATTGCCCTGTCTTCCAATTTCATAACAAGTCCCCGAAAGAGTTTCGTCTTTTTTAAAACCTTGAAAATCTGTCTGATAAACAACAGAATAAACGGAATAGGAATAATATTTCCAACAATACACAGTGGAATTGCCTTTGCAGCCGATATCTTAAGTAAGGATGCTGCAAGCAATCCTCCCCTGAGTTCCAAAAGCGGAATCATTGAAATAATAAAAACTGCCCCTTCCGGTGAAATATATTGTGACAGATTCTGCGAGAACCAATGTACCAGTGCTTCCATAAAACCTCCTAACTTTTACTTCAGATAATCCTTCAAAAAATCAATAAATTTCTGCATTTCTTCCTTTGTTCCAACTGTGATACGAAGGAAATTGTCAATTCTGTCCTTCTGGAAGTAACGAACATAAATATGCTGCCCTCTCAATGCCTCAAAAAGTTCTTTCGCAGGGCAGGTTTTATGCGTAGCAAAAATAAAGTTAGACATAGAATCCTGAAAAGAGAATCCCAGTGCCTTCAATTCTTTCTTTGTCCATTCTCTTGTCTCTATGATTTTATTACATGTCTCATCAAAATATGCTTTATCTTCAACTGCCGCCACACCTGCAGCAATCGCTGTACGGTCCATAGTATAAGAATTAAAAGAATACTTCACATCATTCAGGAATCTGATCAGTTTCTCATTTCCACACGCAAAACCAATTCTCATCCCAGCCATAGAACGCGACTTGGAAAATGTCTGTACGACCAGAAGGTTGTCATATTTTTCAATCAATGGAAGCGCCGACTGACCACCAAAATCCACATAAGCCTCGTCCACGATCACAATCACATCAGGATTATGGCGGATAATATCCTCCACTTCCTCCAGCGGCATCTCCACACCTGTCGGCGCATTCGGATTCGGGAATACAATTCCTCCGTTTTCTCTGAAATAATCTTCCTTCCTTATATGAAAGTTCTCATCCAGTGCCGGTCTCTCATATGGAATGCGAAACAGGTCTGCCCATACATCATAAAAAGAATATGTGATATCCGGAAAAAGAACCGGCTTCTGTGAATTAAAGAATGTAAGGAAACTCATGGCAAGCACATCATCGGAACCTACTCCCACAAAAACCTGTTCATCCTTCAGCCCGTAATTCTTTGCAATGGCATGTACCAGTTCTCCTGCTGTAGGATCCGGATAAAGTCTCATAGTATCTGTATCCATCTCCCTCAACGCCTTCTCCACTCCAGGTGCCGGCGGATACGGATTCTCGTTGGTATTCAGCTTGATCATATCCGGCTGATTGGGCTGCTCGCCTGGTGTATATGGTATTACTTTACGTATATTTTCTTCCCATCTGCTCATTTATCTGATTCCTTTCATGTTTTTTATTGTTTTTCACTTTCGTCAGTATAACATTAATCTCTATTTTCGTAAATCAACTTTTTGCATTTTACTGATTGACAAACCCACTTTGCAAGTTTATAATAGGCGGCAGAAAAGATAAGAAGGATTAAAACGTTGAAGAGAAGAGTACGCTGAGGAACGTTACAGAGAGAAATGTATACCGGTGCAAGCATTTCATCGCGAACCAGCCGAAGACCACCTCTGAGTGACTTTAATACAGTCCGGTGATTCCGTTACCATCGAATGAAGCGGTTCTGATCAGATGATTTATCCATCAGTAATGTATCAGAACAACCGGGGTGGAACCGCGAGTAATGTTATCTCGTCCCCTACAGTATTTAACCGTACTGTAGGGGATTTTTTTATTCTTTCTTTTACCCCTTCGCAGTACAAAAAACTGTTACTGTTCACTCCGTTCTCAGCAACACGCTCCGCGGGATATCAACAGTGAACAGCAACTATAACAAATCCATACTAACGTAAAGGAGATAATCATCATGATCGTAACATTAAAAGACGGCTCAAAAAAAGAATACGCTGAAGCAAAATCCGTAATCGACATTGCTTACGACATCAGCGAGGGACTTGCACGTGCTGCCTGTGCAGGAGAAGTAAACGGAGAAGTTGTAGACCTGAGAACAGTTATTGACAGTGACTGCGAATTAAACATCCTGACAGCAAAAGATGAAAAAGGACTTGCAGTTCTCCGCCATACAGCATCCCACGTACTTGCCCAGGCAGTACAGACCTTATTCCCGGATGCAAAGGTTGCTATCGGACCTTCTATTGATACAGGATTCTACTATGATTTCGACTGCCCTCCATTCTCCCGTGATGACCTGGATGCAATCGAAAAAGAAATGAAAAAGATCATCAAAAAAGGCGCTAAGATTGAACGCTTCACAAAATCAAGAGAAGATGCCATCGCATACTTCCAGGAGAAAAATGAACCATACAAGGTAGAACTTATCGAAGATCTTCCGGAAGGCTCCGAAATCTCTTTCTATTCCCAGGGAGACTGGACAGACCTCTGCGCAGGTCCTCACCTTATGAGCGTAAAGGGTGTAAAAGCATTCAAGCTTCTCTCCTCCTCCAGCGCCTACTGGAGAGGCAGTGAAAAGAACGCAATGCTCACACGTATCTACGGAACAGCTTATGCTTCCAAGGATGAGTTAAAAGAACATCTGGAACAGATGGAAGAAGCAAAAAAACGCGATCACAATAAACTTGGACGTGAAATGAAAATCTTCACAACTGTAGACGTGATCGGACAGGGACTTCCTCTTATCATGCCAAACGGTGTGATCATGATGCAGGAGCTTCAGCGCTGGATTGAAGACGAAGAGACAAAACGTGGCTATATCAGAACAAAAACTCCGTTAATGGCAAAGAGTGATCTCTACAAAATTTCCGGTCACTGGGATCACTACAAAGACGGTATGTTCGTTCTCGGTGACGAAGAAACAGACAAAGAAGTATTTGCGCTTCGTCCTATGACATGCCCATTCCAGTACTATGTATACAAAGCAGAACAGCACAGCTATCGTGATCTACCTCTTCGTTACGGTGAAACATCCACTCTGTTCCGTAATGAGGATTCCGGGGAAATGCATGGTCTGACACGTGTACGTCAGTTCACGATCTCCGAAGGTCATCTGATCGTAAGACCTGACCAGATGGTAAAAGAATTTAAAGACTGTATCGCACTTGCACAGTACTGCCTGCAGGTTCTTGGTGTAGAAGAGGACGTAACCTATCACCTTTCTAAATGGGATCCGAACAACAAAGAGAAATACATCGGTGATGCAGAAGTGTGGAATCAGACAGAAGCTCATATCCGTCAGATGCTTGAAGAACTGAACATTCCATTTACAGAGGATGTTGGCGAAGCTGCATTCTACGGACCTAAAGTTGATATCAATGCCAAGAACGTATACGGAAAAGAAGATACTATGATCACGATTCAGTGGGATGCTCTTCTGGCTGAACAGTTCGACATGTATTATATCGATGAAAACGGTGAAAAACAGCGTCCATACATCATTCATCGTACATCCATGGGATGCTACGAGAGAACACTTGCATGGCTCATTGAGAAATATGCAGGTATGTTCCCGACATGGCTCTGCCCGGAACAGGTTCGTGTGATTCCAATTTCCGAGAAATTCCACGACTATGCTGCCAAAGTTGAAGCTCAGTTAAAAGAAAACGGAATCCGCTGCTCTGTTGACCAGCGTTCCGAAAAGATGGGCTACAAGATCCGTGAAGCACGCCTTGCAAGAGTTCCATACATGCTCATTGTTGGCGCCAAAGAGGAAGAAGAAGGCAAGGTTTCCGTAAGAAGCCGTTACCTTGGCGACGAAGGAATGAAAGACCTTGGTGAGTTCCTTACATCCATCAAAGAAGAAATCAAAAACAAGACAATTCGTAAAATCGAAGTTCAGGAAGAAAATAAATAAAACAGGTATTTTACTTTAACCTGTTCAAATAAGTCCCCACCCTCTGCTTTAATTGCATCAGGCAATAAGCAATGGGTGGGGACTTTTATTTATCAGTTATCCCATCTGTACAATTACATGGTATTCGTTTCTGCCATTGACCATAGGAATCTGGTTTCCATTTATCCTCTCACCATCTACCTCAATCCATCTGACTCCTTTCTGCACACCTTTCGGTTTATGGATCTCAATATGATAATCCGCCCCTCTAAAATGACGGTTCACTTTAAAATCGCCAAATGTTTCCGGAAGGCAGGGGTCTACGATCAAACCATCATATCCTGGCAGAATACCAAGAAGCGCCTGTGACAGGTTTATAAATGTCCACGCTGCAGTTCCTGTCAGCCAACTGTTTTTTGCCTCTCCAAATCCTGGTGCATCAGCTCCCGCGATCATCTGCGAATATACATATGGTTCTGTCCGGTGAATATCACTGATTTCCTCAATATAAGATGGACATATTTTACGATAAACCTCAAATGCCCTGTTTCCTCTTCCAAGCACAGTCTCCGCAATGGAAATCCACGGATTGTTGTGGCAGAAAATTCCTGCATTTTCTTTATATCCAGGCGGATAAGAAGTAATTTCCCCAAGTTCCAGATGGTATCTTGTATAAGCCGGCTGAAGGATCATTATTCCATACTTTGTTTCCAGCAATTCATTCACAGAGTCCAGAGCTTTTTCTGCTATTCCTTCTTCCTTGCCGATTCCTGCCATAACACAGAATCCCTGTGGTTCAATAAAAATCTTTCCTTCTTCGCATTCTTTTGAACCAACCTTTTCAGACTGTGCATCATAGGCACGCAGGAACCATTCTCCGTCCCATCCATTATCCAGCACTGCCTGATACATCTCATCCACTGCTTTCCCTGCTTCTTTTGCAAGTTCTGTGTGCCCGGTCCGCTCACAGAGCTCCTCAAATTCTTTTCCATATTTCACAAACATACCTGCAATAAATACAGATTCTGCCACAGGGCCTTCCGACGGCCCTGTTGTCTGAAAGGATTCTCCAGGTTCACTGGAAAAACAGTTCAGATTCAGGCAGTCATTCCAGTCTGCCCTTCCGATCAGAGGAAGTTTGTGAGGACCAAGATGGGTTACTGTGTAATAAAAAGATTTCTCCAGATGTTCAAAAAGCGGTACCTCTGTTCCCTTCTTACAATCAAAGGGTACCTGCACATCAAGTATCCCATAATCACCAGTCTCTTTGATATATGCTGCTACTGCTGCGATCAGCCATAACGGGTCGTCATTAAATCCGCTTCCAACATCCAGATTCCCCTGTTTTGTCAGCGGCTGGTACTGATGATATGCACTTCCATCCGGAAACTGTGTAGATGCTATATCAATAATCCTTTCCCTTGCCCGCTCCGGGATAAGATGCACAAATCCCAGAAGATCCTGACAAGAATCGCGAAACCCCATCCCCCGTCCTGTTCCTGATTCGTAATAAGATGCTGATCTGGACATATTGAAGGTTACCATACACTGATATTGATTCCAGATATTTGCCATGCGGTCAATATGTTCGTTCTCGCTGACGACTGCAAAGCGTGCCAGCAATGTTTCCCAGTAATTTTTCAGTTCTGCAAAGGCCTGCATCGCTTTTTCCATTGTATTAAATCTTTCAATCAATGCTTTTGCAGAGGTTTTATTGATAATTCCGGGAGCTTCCCATTTATCATCTGCCGGATTTTCACAATATCCCAGCATAAAAACAAATTCTTTTTCCTCTCCCGGCAGCAGAGTCAGATCTATCTGATGTGCAGCAATGGGATACCATCCGCTTGCAATAGAGTTACTGCATTTTTTCTTACATACAGCTTCTGGAAAAGCATTCCCGTTTCCTGCTCCCAGAAAAGCATCTCTGTTGGTATCATAATTGTCCACCTGTGTATTTACTGTAAAGAAACTGTAATGTTTCCTTCTTTCTCTGTATTCTGTCTTATGATAAATCGTACTCCCCTGTACTTCCACTTCTCCGATACTTAAATTTCTCTGGAAGTTCGATGCGTCATCCACTGCATTCCAGAGGCAAAATTCCACGTATGAGAACAGAGAAATATTTTTTTCAGTTTCAGAGTTATTTTTCAGTTTCAGACAATTGATCTCACATGAAGCATCAGAGGGCACAAAAACCAGAAGCTCTGCTTTTAGATTATTTTTCGAAGAACAGAAGCGACTGTATCCAAGACCATGTCTGCATTCATAAGTATCTGTTTCTGTTGCAGACGGCATAGTTCCCGGATTCCAGATTACTCCGTCATCATTAATATAATAATACTTTCCGTTGGAATCTGCAGGAATATTATTATAACGGTACCTGGTAATTCGCAACAATTTTGCATCTTTATAAAAGCTATATCCTCCGCAGGTGTTGGAGATCAGTGAAAAGAAATCATTACTTCCCAGATAATTGATCCAGGGTAATGGTGTATGTGGTGTAGTGATAACATATTCTTTCGCCTTGTCGTCAAAATATCCGAATTTCATTGAAAAGCCTCCTTAAAAAGAATAAATAAACACTTGTGAAGAAAAGGCCGAAAACAGACTTGCGAAAACGAATACGTTCAGAATTTATATGTTTATTATATAGTTTAGATTGGATTTATCACAGTATAATTCAGTTTTTCAAAAAAATCAACTACATTTTTAGCAGTCAAAATATTTCACAACTGTTATTTTAACTTCCGTAAGATCATCGCGAAACTTTTCGTTATATTAAAGCCTGTTTTTTGTGAAATTAATAAATTATTATAAATTCTTTTTTGTGCAACAGGGATAAATTATACGAATATAGCAAAAATACTTGAATTTTATCTGAAAATAAAGTACGATTAGCTTGCGAAAACGTTTTAGAAACAAAAAACAGAAAAGGCTGGACTATAATATGGTATCCATGAAAGACATCGCAAAACAATGTAACGTATCTGTTGCAAGCGTCAGCAAAGCACTTAATGGTTATTCGGATATCAGCGAAGAAACCCGACAGCTTATTTTGAAGACTGCATCAGAAATGGGATATCTTCCAAATTCCTCAGCAAGAGCACTAAAGACCAGACGCAGTTATAATCTTGGCGTACTTTTTGTAGACGAAGCCATGAGTGGCCTCACCCATGATTATTTCAATCATGTACTGGAAAGCTTTAAACGCACTGCCGAATCCAGAGGATATGACATCACTTTTACCAGCGGAAACCTCTCCGGTCAGCATCTCAGTTATTATGAGCACTGCCGTTACCGTGGAGTCGATGGAGTGGTGATCGCCTGTATCAATTTTTTTACAGAAGAGGTACAGCGCCTGGTACAGTCCGAGATACCGGTAGTCACTATCGATCATGTATTTGATGGAAGAATTGCTGTTGTTTCCAACAACATTCAGGGAATGGAAGAACTTGTCTCTTATATTCTTGAACGGGGACACAGAAAGATTGCCTATATTCACGGAGAAGATTCCTCTGTCACACGAAACAGACTTGGAAGTTTTTACAGAACTCTCCAGAAAAAACGAATCGATATACCTGATGAATATATGCCAGTCATTCCTTATCGAGATGCAGAAGCTGCAGCAATAGCAACTTCAGAGCTTCTGGATCTGAAAGATCCTCCTACCTGTATCCTCTATCCGGATGACTTCTCCGCACTGGGTGGCATCAATGAAATCCACGAACGTGGACTTCGAATACCAGATGATATTTCCATTGCAGGCTATGACGGACTTACTTTTGCACGCATCCTGGAGCCACGGCTGACAACTCTGTGTCAGGACACAGAAACGATTGGACGGCTTGCCGCACAGAAGCTGATTGATCTTATCGAAAATCCTAAAACAACGATCATCGATAAATTCACCGTTGATGGAAGACTTTTCCCCGGTGCATCAGTCAGAAATCTGGCAAAATAAGAAAATCTTCAGTATCTTCACAGTTGGTGGACTGCTGAAAAGTTACAATCAACCCAAAACAATTATCACAAGGAGGTAATAACATGATGAAGAGAAAAGCTATGGCAATTACATTAACAGCAGCTATGCTTGCCGGTCTTACAGCAGTTCCAGCATGGGCTGAAGATGCAGCCGCTGACGAAGGTAAAGTTTTAAACATTTATTGCTGGAATGAAGAATTCAAATCCCGTCTGACTGACCACTATCCCGGATATGAAGAAGTTGACGGAACTCATGGCAAGATCGGAGATGTTGATGTTGTATGGAACATTACTCCTTCTGATGACAATGCATATCAGAATAATCTGGATGAGACTCTTCTGAAACAGGCTGATGCAGCAGCAGATGACAAAATCGATCTCTTCCTTGTTGAAGCCGATTATGCACTGAAATATGTAAATACAGATTATACAATGTCTGTGGCAGATCTGGGAATCACAGATGAGGAAGTTGCAGACCAGTATCAGTACACCAAAGATGTTATGACAGATTCGGATGGCAACTTAAAAGGTCTTTCCTGGCAGGGCTGCCCGGGTGCTATGATCTACAGAAGAGATATTGCAAAAGAAGTATTCGGAAGCGATGATCCGGCAGAGGTTCAGAAGAAAGTTGCAGACTGGGATACATTTAAGGCAACAGCTGAAGAGCTGAAGGAAAAAGGCTATCAGATGACTTCCACTGTAAATGATGCCTACCGTGTATTCTCTAATAATGTAACTTCCCCATGGGTTGTTGACGGAAAGATCACTGTTGATGACAATATCAAAAACTGGGTAGATATGTCCAAGGAAATGGTTGATGCCGGAGAAACAGCTACCTATGAATTGTGGAGTGATGACTGGAGCAAGGGCTTCTTCAAAGACAGCAATGTATTCTCATATTTCGGACCTGCATGGTTCATCGACTTCTCCATGAGCGCTGACCAGGATGGTTCAGTTGGTAAAGATGGCGGCTGGGCTGCAACAGAAGGGCCACAGGGCTTCTACTGGGGCGGAACATGGATCACAGCAGCTGCAGGCACAGACAATCCCACACTGGTTGCTGATATCATGAGAACGATGACAACTAACGTTGACGTTATGAAAGAAATCGTTACTGCTGATAATGACTTCGTAAACAATAAACCTGCCATGGAAGAAATGGCTAAAGATGAAAGCTACGGCGATGCAGTTCTTGGTGGACAGAATCCTCTGGCTATGTTCTGTGCAGGCGCTGATAAGATTGATCTGAGTAACATGAGTATCTATGATCAGGGCTGCAATGAAGAATTCCAGAATGCCATGAAGAACTACTTCGAAGGCAACGCATCTTATGATGAAGCTCTCGACCTGTTCTATAAGGCAGTTGTAGAAAAATATCCGGAACTTTCCTATTAATCAAACATTGAAACCTGTGTGCCTGCCTGACCATCAGGCAGGCACACTTTGGATTACAGCAGACTATGGAGGAAGATAATGGCAAAGAATAATAACCATAAAGCGGTCAGCTATAACAAATGGGGATATATCTTCCTGATACCATTTGTAGTAGTATATCTCATATTCCAGCTCGTTCCGCTTATCAGTACAATTTATAACAGTTTCTTTGAAAATTACAGATCTGGATTAACGCAGATAGGACCGAATTTTGTGGGACTTGCCAATTATGCAAAGCTCTTTCAGGGTGGCGATATCTGGATTTATTTTAAAAACACAATGATCATGTGGGTAATGGGATTTATCCCACAGATCCTGGTTTCCCTGCTCCTGGCTGCCTGGTTCTCCAATCCAAGCCTCCGGCTTAAGGGACAGCGCTTCTTCAAAACAGTTATTTATCTGCCAAACCTGATCATGGCATCCGCCTTTGCAATGTTATTCTTTACCTTATTTGCAGACGGCGGTCCCATCAATGCAATGCTGATGCAGTCAGGAATACTGAAACAGGCATATTCCTTTTTCAGCCATGCCTGGAGTGCCAGAACCCTTGTTGCAGTCCTGAACTTCCTGATGTGGTTCGGAAATACAACTATTCTTCTTATGGCAGGTATGATGGGAATTGACTCCTCGCTTTACGAGGCAGCTGAAGTAGACGGTGCAACTTCCTCACAGATTTTCAGAAAGATCACTCTTCCACTCCTTCGTCCAATCCTGATCTATGTTATGATCACATCCCTGATCGGCGGCATGCAGATGTTCGATGTACCTCAGATCCTGACAAACGGAACCGGCGACCCCATGCGTTCCACTATGACACTGATCATGTTCCTGAACAAGCATCTGTTCAGCAAGAACTACGGAATGGGTGGTGCATTATCCGTATTCCTGTTCATTATCACAGGAGTGCTCAGCCTGATCGTATTCCGCTTTAACAAGATAAAAGACTGATGGAGGTGAGAAGAATGAATGAAAAAAACTCCAAAAATAAAAAAGGAATGAGCATGAAAGGTCAGCGTACTCTTGCCTATATCGTACTGATCATCATTTCCTTCTTCTGCCTGTTCTGGTTTTATGTACTGTTTATCAATGCCACCAGATCTAATGGCGCACTGAAAAAGGGATTCACAGCCATTCCCGGAGGACATCTCATTGAGAACTGGAAAAATCTTCTCGCAGGAACACTCCCTGTATGGAATGGTATGTTCAACAGTATTTTCATTGCTACCTGCTCCGCTGTTTTATGTACCTATTTTTCAACAATGACTGCTTACGCTATCCATGCATACAATTTTAAAGCAAAAAAATTTATGTTTACATTTATCCTTGCAGTCATGATGATCCCAACTCAGGTAACTGCTCTTGGATTCCTTCAGCTGTTGGGAAAAATAGGTCTGGACGACTCCTTTGTCCCACTGATCGTTCCAAGTATTGCTGCTCCTGTTACTTTCTTCTATATGAAACAGTATATGGAAAGCAACCTTCCTCTGGAGCTTGTGGAAGCAGCACGTATTGACGGTTCCGGTGAATTTAATACCTTTAACAAAATCGTATTCCCGCTTATGAAACCGGCTATCGCTGTGCAGGCAATTTTTACCTTTGTACAGAGCTGGAATAATTACTTCATTCCGGCGCTGGTCCTTCACTCAGATAAAAAGAAAACACTTCCTGTACTGATCGCACAGCTTCGAAGTGCAGACTTCCTGAAGTTTGACATGGGACAGGTGTATGTAATGATCGCCTTTTCCATCTTCCCGGTCATCATTGTCTACATTCTTCTTTCCAGATTCATTGTAGAAGGTGTTTCCGCAGGTGCGGTTAAGGGTTAGATGCTGATACAATCACGACCACCGGCTTAGCCGGTGGTTTGCTTTGACCCTATAAGGGTCTATTAC